>Ga0233426_10002588_pt1 | contig 14958 bp, 12 predicted proteins | sample SI_118_April2016_6_FD_179875 | JGI IMG/M metagenome (GOLD analysis project Ga0233426, IMG submission 179875) | Seawater microbial communities from Saanich Inlet, British Columbia, Canada - SI_118_April2016_10_MG | ecosystem: Environmental > Aquatic > Marine > Inlet | place: Canada: British... | reverse complement strand
ATAAAAAGGGTAAAGTATGGTTTGATGATGTTAAAATTGTCAAAGGAAATGCTTCACAAACTGTCATTGTAGAGGAGAGTAATTATTATCCTTTTGGGTTGAAGCATAAAGGGTATAATAATGTAACTACGAGTAATGGGAATAGTACTGCACAGAAATTTGGATTTGGGGGTAAAGAATTAAATGAAGAACTTGGATTAGAATGGCACGATTTTGATGCTAGGAATTATGACGCGAGTTTAGGGCGTTGGATGAACATAGATCCTTTAGGTGAACTTTTAATGAGTCATTCACCTTACACTTATGCTTTTAATAATCCGATTTATTTTACAGACCCAACCGGAATGTTACCAGGCGGTGGCCCAGAAATGGTGACAGATTATTATGATGATGGAAATGGAAATGTTATTTATGACCCTAATGTAGGACCTGACAATGTACCTGATGGAGGAACTTACATAGGACCGACCTATACCGACCCTACAACAGGGACATTTTGGGATGAAAATGGAAAGCCACATGAATCTACACAGCAACTTGATGAAGTTGTTGTTACAGGGAGTTCTACTCCAGCTTATGGTCCACAAAGACAAGTAGATTTTACCATTTGGGGCTTAGGAACAGATACATCTGGTAGAACAGGAACTACAACACATTCTATAAATCACAATGATATAGGTGGTTTTTCTGCTGGTGGTGCTCCTTCAAGTAATGCGTTTGTAAGATTTTTGGAATATATAAAAGATTTATTGAGCTTCTCTAATGATCTTAATGATTTACATAAACCAAATGAAAGCACAATGGAGAAAAAAGTTGAAAAAGAGGCTAAAAATGTACCTAAGAAAATTAAGGTGGTTTTGAGTAAAGTTTCATCAGTTACAACTTATACTTATTATGAAACACAAGTAAAAGCGCATAAAACAAAAACAGACACTTTAATATTTCGTAAAGATTCAGCTAATGTAATTAGAAAAAATGACTCAGCTAATAAATCTAGAATTCAAAGAGCTGAAAAGCTATATAACAAAACTGGTAAATATTACCATCAATATTAAAAATATGAAACAGTTATTAATTTTTTTTCTAACCATATTAGTCTTTCTCATTTCTTGTAATGAGAAAAATTTAAATGTAAGATATGGTGTAAACTTACCTGATACGATAAATAAAAGAGACACTATAGGAGGAGTGATTTTTTATAAATCTGATTTTGATACAATAAAACTGAATATGGTAAGGCATTATACATATATGGTTTTAGATAGTATCTCAAGCTTTAGAGGGAACAAGCTTTTTTTTACAAAAGTTAGAAAGGATACTTTTGGTATAATATACGATAGTATAATCCCTATAGAAATATATGATAGCTTATTTGAGAACTCAGGTAAAATATCTTTAAATGGTCACATAGTTGATGAGATTTATTTAGACATTAACAATGTTAATTCTGAAGAGGCTCTTAAGAAAAGTACTTTAAAAACAGAAATAAATCATACTTTATATATAAAGGAAAAAGAAGGCACATCTGATAATGACCTAAAATAGCACTTTTAACCAGATGGCGCGGATATGAACACACAAGAGTGCTAGCGCGGAAATGTTTTCCGTGCATTTAAAGATCAATAATTTAAATTAACCCAAGTGTTCTGCACTTGGGTTTTTACTTTTCTAAGATTTATTTTATCTTAGAGAAAAAATTGCATATCAAACAAATAGAAAGCTACCGTAAAAAGATAAAGAAATACACGGATTATAAATCCGCGCCATCGGGTAATAATGTTAGAAAGCGTAATACGTTAATTAATAAGAGAGATCTAATAAAGCTCGTATTTTATCATTTTTAAATCAAAAAGTATAAATATTGAGTATTTAAAATATCTCAGAATAATTTAATTTATAAAAAACATATATTTGTAATTAAACAACAACTAAACAACCAATAATGCGAATTTTTCTTCAACTTTTTCTCTTTGTTTTTTTATTTTTCACAGCTTGTAAAAAACAATCAAATTCTAATATTCAGGATCAAATCAACCCCCCAGAAGGAATGATTTGGGTCGAAGGGAAAACATTTATTCAAGGGGCTAAAATTTCAGATGCATATGCCATGCCTCGAGAAAAACCAGCTCATAAAGTTACTGTTGATGGTTTTTTTATTGATATTACCGAAGTTACCAATACACAATTTAAATCTTTTGTTGATGCTACAGACTATGTAACGATTGCCGAAAGAGAAATAGTATGGGAAGAAATAAAAAAACAACTACCAGAAGGCGCTCTTAAACCGCATGATTCTATCTTACAACCGGGCAGTTTAATCTTTAATAAAAATGTAAATGCGATTGTAAATATGAATAATTACCAACAGTGGTGGACATGGAAAATTGGAGCAAACTGGCAACACCCAGAAGGTCCCGAATCTTCCCTTGAAGGGAAAAGCAATCACCCTGTTGTTCATATTGCTTATGAAGATGCACTAGCTTACTGTAAATGGTCAAATAGAAGACTTCCCACTGAAGCAGAATGGGAGTCTGCGGCTCAGGGAAACAATCAATCTACTATTTATACTTGGGGAAATAATCCTGAAATATTAAATGCAAACGCAAATACTTGGCAAGGAACTTTTCCTGTTAAAAATGAAAGTATTGATGGGTTCGAATTGATTGCTTCTGTAAAATCGTATCCACCAAACAGTATTGGTTTGTATGACATGTTAGGGAATGTATGGGAAGTTACAAGCGATTTATTTCATGTAAATTATTATAACGAATTGGATTCTTCTAAAGTATTAATCAATCCTAAAGGAGCCAAAACATCTTATAGTCCATCGAACCCCTACCAAGTAGAACGTGTTATGAAAGGGGGGTCTTTTTTATGTCATGCTTCCTATTGCGCAAGCTTTAGAATTTCAGCTAAAATGGGAGTGACTATGGATTCTGGTTCCGATCACATGGGCTTTAGAACAGTTGCCACATTAGAGATGATTGCTCAAAATTAATTAGACTATTTTAAAAAATCAAGGTCTAATTAAAACACATGCTAAAAATGAATCAAAGGCACATTCAACATTTATATTGGAGAGCAGGTTTTGGAATAGACATCAACTTTTTAAAAAAAATACAGTCTAATTCAAGACCTCAAATTATCGAAGAGTTATTTTCTGATTCAGAAAAAATAATTCCTTTGCAATTGAATCTTTCAGAATTTACTTCCATAAAAAATAAGAGTGCTAATGCTTTAAAAAAAGAAATGGGTGAGCAGGCCTTTCAAAAATTACGACAGAGAAGTCAAAAAAAATTGAGAGATTTAAATCACGCCTGGATAGAAAGATTGTCTGAGTCGGACGGTATCTTAAGAGAAAAAATGACCTTATTTTGGGCAAATATTTTTGTATGCAGGGACAATCATATTTTTCACATTCAACAGTATCATAATACCCTACGAGAAAATGCTTTGGGAAATTTTAGAAATTTTGTTAAATCAGTTGCAAGAGAAGCATCCATGAGCAAGTACTTAAACAATAAACAAAACAGAAAGAAAAGTCCTAACGAAAATTTTGCTAGAGAGCTAATGGAACTTTTTACACTCGGTATTGGAAACTATTCGGAAGAGGATATCAAAGAATCTGCGAGGGCTTTTACAGGTTGGTCTTTCAACAATAAAGGAGGTTTTCTTCTAAAAAAACATCAACATGATTTTGATGAAAAAAAGTTCTTTGGTAAGAAAGGAAATTTTAATGGAGATGATATTATAGATATTATTTTAGAACAAAAACAGTGTGCCCGATTTATATGTGATAAAATTTACAAGTATTTTGTCAACCCAATTGTCGATAAAAACAGGTTAGAAGAAATTACATCTATCTTTTATAAAGACTACGATATTAAAAACGTAATGACTTATATTTTTAGTGCCGCATGGTTTTATGATGATCAAAATATTGGAGTTAAGATAAAATCCCCCATTGAATTATTAGTGGGTATTCGCACGATCGTTCCTGTTCGTTTTGAAGAAAAAAAACAATTTAATTATTTGCAGAAAATGATGGGACAAGTGTTGTTGTATCCACCAAATGTATCTGGATGGAAAGGCGATAAAAGTTGGATAAATTCTAATACCTTAATGTTTAGAATGAAACTAGCATCATTAATATTAAATAATGCCATTATCAATCTAGAGGAAAAAGGGGCTTTTGAAGATTCTTTTGACACCTACTATAAAAATGTAAAAAAAAGAAATAGATATTTAAAAACATCTAAAAGATGGGATGTTTTTTTAAAAAAATATGGAAACTTACATCCCAGACAATTGAGAGATTTCATTGTCATGTCGAAGCTAGATTTCGATACAGAAACCTTATTAGATGGATTAGAAATTAAATCAAATAAAGATTTTTGTATTCAACTAATGTCAATTCCAGAATACCAACTTTGTTAACGTATATAAATGAAAAGACGAAACTTTTTAAAGCAAAGCACCCTAGCAAGTAGTTTGTTTTTTGTGCCCAATTTTGTAAAGGCCTTTGAACAAGTTGCTAAAAAATCTCTAGGATATAAAAAACTTGTGATCATACAATTGTCTGGAGGGAATGATGGCTTAAATACCGTTATACCTTACACGAACGATCTGTACTACAGTAATAGACCTGAGCTTTCTATTAAGAAGAACAAACTTATTAAAGTTACAGATGAATTAGGTTTTCATACAAGTTTAGCGCCATTAAAAAACCTATATGATCAAGGGTATTTATCAATTATTAATAACGTTGGATATCCGAATCCGAGTAGATCTCATTTTAGATCTTCAGATATTTGGCAAACCGCAAGTGGTGCAAATGAATATTTAGATACAGGTTGGTTGGGTAGATATATAGAGCAATATGGGAAAATACCTTATATGGGAATTGAATTAGATGACACTTTGTCTTTAATTATGAAAGGAAAAAACAGCAACGGTATTGCCACAAAAAATCCACGTACATTATTTCAAAATACACAGACCCCTTATTTTAAGAAGATTATAAATCATCAAAGTGATAGCCACCTTAGCGAACACAATTTAGGATATCTCTACAAAACAATGATTGAAGCAAAATCTTCTGCAAAATATATTTATGAGACCTCAAAAATATATAAAAGTGAGTTCACATATCCTAAAAACCCTTTTGGAAAACAACTAAAAACAACTGCTGAATTTATCAATTCAAATTTAGAGAGTAAAGTCTATTATGCTTCTATGGGAGGTTTTGATACCCATGCAAATCAAGCGAACAGACAAAGTAACTTATTGAAGACATTTAGTACTGCTATGGAGGTTTTTGTCAATGATTTAAAACAACACAATACGTTTAAAGATACTCTGATCCTTACGTTTTCTGAATTCGGAAGAAGAGTTCAGCAAAATGGAGCTGGTGGAACAGATCATGGAGCTGCAAATAATGTATTTGTCATCGGCGAGGATTTAAAAACGAAAGGGTTTTATAATGCTGCTCCAAATCTTTCAAAACTAGACAAAAATGGCGATTTAATACATACTGTAGATTTTAGATCAATTTATGCAACAGTTTTAGACCAATGGCTTCAAGTTGATGATGTCTCCATTCTAAATAAGTCTTTTAGTAAGCTAGATTTTATCTAATCGTACTTCCTTGTACATTTTTATTTATTATTTCATTTTAATCTCTTAAGGATCCCTATTAAAATTAATTGATGAATAGTTGAAACTAATCATATTGTTTTTTATTTTTACCTATGGATTTGTTTTCTTCAGAAACTACTAAAAATATTCTTCCTTATGATGGGGAGACAAACTATCATGGAATACTGTTGGATAAAAGTCAATGTAACTTTTATTACAAAATCTTTAGAGAGACAATAGATTTTGAGCCTGATGAAGCAATTATATTTGGTAAAAAAATAACAACCAAAAGAAAAGTTGCTTGGTATGGTGAATCAGCATTTGCTTACACCTATTCTAAAGTAACAAAGCAAGCAAAAATATTTACCAAAGAACTATTAGCGCTAAAAGCCATTGTAGAAAAAGCAAGTGGAGAAACCTACAATTCTTGTCTGTTAAATTTATATCATTCGGGAGAAGAGGGAATGGGATATCATTCCGATGGAGAGAAAATGTTGAAGAAAGAAGGAGCGATCGCATCAGTATCTTTGGGTGCGCAACGTAAATTTTCTTTTAAACATAAGAAGAGCAAAGAAAGAATTGATCTTTTTTTAGAAAATGGCAGCTTATTGGTCATGAAAAAAGGAACCCAGACGAATTGGTTGCACAGGTTGCCACCCACAAAAAAAGTAAACTCGCCAAGGATTAATTTAACTTTTAGAACGATAGAATTATAATCTTATACTTACTTTTGTTAAAATTTTTTCATTTTGGATGCTAAGAAACAACCTACAACAAATTTAAATAAATACATCAGCTCGTCAGGAATGTGTTCTAGAAGAGAGGCTGAAAAATTTATCAATGAAGGGAGGGTTACCATTAATGGGAAACCAACTCAATTAGGAAATAGAGTTGGTAAGAAAGATCTTGTAAAATTAGATGGGAGGGTTGTAAAACCTCAAAACACCACTTTGTATATTGCATTAAATAAGCCTGTTGGGATTGTTTCTACAACAGATGAGAGAGAACCCAAAAACATCATAAAGCACATTAATTATCCAGAGAGGTTATTTCCCATAGGTCGTTTAGACAAACCTTCAGAGGGTTTAATTTTCTTAACAAATGATGGAGATATCGTGAATAAAATTCTACGAGCAGGAAATAATCATGAGAAAGAATATTTTGTTACTGTAAATAGATCTATTTCAGAAAATTTTATAGAAAAAATGGGGAATGGAATTCCTATTTTAGGAACCGTAACAAATAATTGTTTGGTAGAAAAAGTCGCTGATAAAATATTTAAAATTATTTTAACTCAAGGTCTAAATAGGCAAATTAGAAGAATGTGTGAATATTTAGATTATGAAGTCACGAAGTTAAAGCGAACTCGAATTATGAATGTTGAGTTAGGATATTTACAAACGGGAGATTGGAGAGAGTTGACAGAAGAGGAAATGAAAGAAATCAATACAATGATTTCAACTTCCTCCAAAACAGCAGAAGCTTCCTCTATTAAAAAGAATACCAATAAACTTGTTTCAAAGAAAAAGTCGGCTCCTTCAAAAAATGATTTTAACAAAAAAAGTGCTTCCTTTAGAAAAAATTCTTCAAAATCTAAAAAGAGTAATTCAGGCTTTGCATCTAAAAAGAAACGGTGGTAATTTTTAACAATCACCCTATTTTTATTATTGGAGGAATATGTAAGAGCCTTTATTATAACGATTCAATTTGTATCATCAATTCTTAAATAGTCTTATCTTTGCAGCCAATGAATTGAGAATTTATTTAAAATATACAAATGAGCGCGCAACTTAGTTATACACGTTCTTCACTTTGTAATTAATTTTAACGATTAGAAATCATCAAAATATAAACGCTTGAAATTCGACTTAAAAATTACGGACCCAAAAAGTAAGGCAAGAGCAGGAGTGATCACTACTGATCATGGATCTATTGAAACCCCAATATTTATGCCGGTAGGAACTGTTGGAACTGTAAAAGGGGTTCATCAAACAGAACTTAAAAATGAAATAAATCCGGATATCATTTTAGGGAATACCTATCACTTATATCTTCGTCCTGGAATCGATATTTTAGAAAAGGCTGGAGGTTTGCACAAGTTTATGAATTGGGATCGTAACATCTTAACAGATTCAGGTGGATATCAAGTGTATTCGCTTTCAGGAAGAAGAAAAATTAACGAAGAAGGGGTTAAATTTAAAAGTCACATAGACGGTTCTACGCACTTTTTCACACCGGAAAACGTCATGGAAATTCAACGCACAATAGGTGCAGATATTATTATGGCTTTCGATGAGTGTACTCCTTATCCTTGTGATTATAATTATGCCAAACGTTCGATGCATATGACACATAGGTGGTTGGATAGATGTATCAATCATTTAGAAAAACTACCCTTTAAATATGGATTTGAACAAACCTTTTTTCCAATAGTGCAAGGAAGTACGTACAAAGATTTACGAAGACAATCTGCAGAGTATATTGCCAATGCAGGTGCTCAAGCAAATGCAATTGGAGGTCTTTCTGTAGGGGAGCCTGCAGATGAAATGTATGCAATGACCGAGGTTGTTACCGAAATTTTGCCAGAAGACAAGCCTAGATATCTAATGGGAGTAGGAACTCCGATTAATATTTTAGAAAATATTGCTTTGGGAATCGACATGTTCGATTGTGTAATGCCTACAAGAAATGCTAGAAACGGAATGTTATTTACAGCACATGGAACCATCAATATTAAAAATAAAAAATGGGAAGAAGATTTCTCTCCAATAGATGATATGGCGATTACTTGGGTAGATACCATGTATTCAAAAGCTTATTTACGTCATCTTTTTGCTGCAAAAGAAATGTTAGGAAAGCAGATTGCTTCCATACACAATTTGGGCTTTTATGTTTGGTTAACTCGGGAAGCAAGAAAACATATCTTAGCCGGAGATTTTAGAGAATGGAAAGACATGATGGTCAAACAAATGAACAAACGTTTATAAAATAATAAGAGTAGAATAATAAAATAACCTTGCGCTTTTGAAAATTATAGATTGGTACATATTAAAACGATTTTTGGTAACTTTTTTGTTTACGCTATTGATCTTAATTCCTATAGCAATTGCCATAGACATCTCAGAAAAGATTGATAATTTCTTAGAGCATCCAGATTTAGGATTTTACCAAGTTCTCGATGAATATTATAAGAATTTTATCATCTATTACGCAAATACATTTATGCCATTGGCGTTATTTATTGCGGTAATTTTATTTACTTCTAAGCTCTCTAATAATACAGAGATTATTGCTATTAACAACGCAAAGATATCTTTTACACGGTTTTTATATCCTTATTTTATTGGAGCATCTCTTATAACGATCATTTCTCTTGGAATGAATCATTTTGTGGTGCCGAATAGCAGTAAAGAAAGAAAGAAATTTGAAAAAGAATATATAAAAAACAGAAGACAAAAAAACGAATTAAAATTTGTAAGAGAGTTTAGTTTACAGCTAACAGATAGTACTTACATCTTTATAAGGAATTTTAATACAGAATCTAACTCTGGATATGATTTCACCTCAGAGGTCTATGATGGAATCCAATTAAAATCAAAATTAGTTTCAAATAGAATTCGCTACAACGACGAAGATTCAACCTTCAATCTTTCTAATTGGAAAATGCGTAAAATTTATAATACCCGAGATGAAATTTCCTCTGGTACAAAAATAGATACTGTTTTTAACTTTACTCCTAAAGATTTAATTTATAAATCGGCATTATCTCAAGAAATGCCTTCGGGAGAATTGATGAAGTTTATTGATATTTCTAAAAAGCGAGGAGTCAAAAATTTAAATGCGTATTTAGTTGAATTTTATAAAAGAACCAGTCTACCCATAGCTTCTTTTATACTAACTATTATTGCTGTTGCGCTCGCTTTTAGAAAAAGAAGAGGTGGAACAGGAGTTAATTTAGCAATCGGTATCGGTATAATGTTCCTCTATGTTTTCTTGATGAAAATAGCGGAAGTTTTAGGAGGAGTTGCAGGTGTTAACGCGCTCCTATATGTTTGGATGCCTAATATTATTTTCGGCTGTTTGGCTATTTATTTATACTTAAATGCAAGAAAGTAGGCTTAAAAATTATTTACTATTACATCTAATTGTTTTAATTTGGGGTTTTACTGCCATTTTAGGAGCATTAATAAGCCTAGAGGCCATCCCTTTAGTTTGGTATAGAATGTCTTTGGCAGTAGTTTTTATTTTTATTTATTTTTTGATATGTAAGAAATCCTTTAAAGTAGATCGCATAGCCATTGCTAAGTTTTTTGTGACAGGTATTCTTATCGCTTTGCATTGGATATTTTTCTTTAAAGCGATCAAAGTTTCCAACGTTTCTGTAGCATTAGTAACCATGAGTACTGGTGCTTTTTTTGTTTCTCTGATAGAACCTCTTTTTTTTAAAAGAAGCATTAAAGTATTAGAATTAGTATTGGGTTTTTGTGTGTGTATTGGCTTGTATATTATTTTTAATTTTGAGAGTCAATACCAATTGGGTATATTTTACGCATTAATTTCTTCATTATTAAGTGCTTTTTTTTCAGTTTTTAATGGTCTTTTCATTCAAAAATACGATGCAGGTAAGATTTCTCTGTATCAATTATTTTTTGGAGTTGTTTTTATTACAGTTTATTTGTTGTTTACAAATGGTTTTTCTGCATCTTTTTTTGAAATATCAAAGGCGGATTGGGGATACCTTTTAATCTTGGGTAGCATCTGTACCGCTTATGCTTTTATTACTTCTGTTAAAGTGATGAAATATTTATCTCCCTATACGGTAATCTTAACGCTTAATTTAGAGCCTATTTATGCGATTATTTTGGCACTTTTTATTTTTGGTGAAGAAGAAAAAATGAATCCAGAATTTTACTTTGGCGCTTTCATCGTTTTATTTGTCGTTTTGTTAAACGGAATGATCAAGAATAAAAACAGTATTAGAAATAAAATCAAAGAAAAATCTGTTAGTAAAAACTAACTTTTTTTTTAAAAAAACAATTAATTTTATAGTATGTTTGCGTCTCAAAACAACTAAAATCAAATAATTACAATATGGAATATTTAGATTTTGAAATGCCTATTAAAGAGCTTTTAGATCAGCTAGTTAAGTGTCATGATATAGGTATAGAGAGTGAGGTAGATGTAACAGCTACCTGTAAAAAAATTGAAAAAAAACTAGCAATTGCTAGAAAAGATATTTATAAGAATCTAACACCTTGGCAAAGAGTTCAATTATCTAGACATCCCAATAGACCTTATACTTTAGATTATATTAAGGCCTTGTGTGGAGATACCTTTATGGAATTACATGGAGATAGAAATGTAAAAGATGACAAAGCCATGATTGGTGGTTTGGGTAAAATAGGTGATCAATCTTTTATGTTCATTGGGCAACAAAAAGGGTACAACACAAAGACACGTCAGTACAGAAATTTTGGAATGGCCAATCCTGAGGGATACCGTAAAGCTTTGCGCCTCATGAAAATGGCTGAAAAGTTTAGAATTCCTGTTGTTACCCTACTAGATACTCCCGGTGCCTATCCTGGTTTAGAAGCTGAAGAACGCGGACAAGGAGAAGCAATTGCGAGGAATATTCTAGAAATGACTCGTTTAAAAACGCAAATTATTACAATTGTTATTGGTGAAGGGGCTTCAGGTGGAGCTCTAGGGATTGGAGTAGGAGACAGAGTTTATATGATGGAAAATACCTGGTATACAGTTATTTCTCCAGAATCTTGTTCCTCTATTTTATGGAGAAGTTGGGAGTTTAAAGAACAAGCTGCAGCGGCTTTAAAATTAACAGGTTCAGATATGAAAAATTTAAAATTAATAGACGGAATTATTCAAGAACCTGTTGGAGGTGCACATACCGATAGAGAGGGAGCTTTTAAGGCGGTTCAAGAGCAAATTATTGCTGCTTTCGAAGAGTTAAAAGATCTGAATGATGAAGCGTTGGTTTCAAAAAGAATGGATAAATATGCACAAATGGGTGTTTATGATGAATAATGATTTTTCACTCATAAAAAAAAGCGAAATCTAAATTTAGATTTCGCTTTTTTTTTGATTCTTATTGTCTCAAATTTTTAAAGAATTGAATAAGGTTTTTAACTCAGGGTCTGAAGGTCTTTTAGCATTCGCATCAACTATATTTCCTTGTGGATCAATTAAAATGAATCTTGGTATTCCAGTTATTTGGTATTCTTGTTGAAAACTTTGATCTTTTCCAGCCCACAATTGAATACCACTCATTTGTTTACCTTTGATAAAATTTCTCCATTTGGTTTCTGTCGCTTCCCAAGAGCCACCGTTTCTTCTAGATTCATCTATAGAAATACTTACAAAAGCAATGTTTTTTTCGTGATATTCTTTTTCTAAATTTTCCAATGGTCGAATTTCTCTGATACAAGGTCCGCACCATGTTGCCCATACGTCGATGTACACATATTTTCCTTTGTAGGAGCTTAGTGATTTTTTTTCACCATTTACAGCAATATAATTTTCAAAAGCAGGAGAAGGTGCTCCTTTTTTAAATTTTACACTAGACGCATAATTATTTTCAAGATATTCGCAAAGTTGCTTGTTTTGACTTCTAACCATCTCAGCGAGGGAGTTCTCTATATCTTTGTATGAAGACAGTATACTATCATATCCTTTTTTTAGTCCATTAATTTCTGCAATGAACGCTTCTTTTTCAAGTGATAAAATACGATTTGGGTCTCCAATTTTTCTGTTTTTTTCTAATTGAGCTTTGATAAAGTTTGAGTTGGAAGACCCGATTCCAGTATACTCGACACTGGTTGTGAATTTTTCTGAATCTCCTTTAATAAAAAGATCAAAACCATTTTTTAAATATATTAGAGTTCTGTTTGTTCTATCCGTTTGAAATGTGAAAATAGCTGGTTCAGATACTTTTAACGTATCTTTAAAAGCGCCATTTTCTTTGATAGAAATATTTTTAATGACTCTTCCTGTTCGGTTTAAAATAGAAATTGTACGCTGTTTGTTATTTTCTAATTTCCCAGCAATGGTGAGGTATTCTTTTGGATGTTCTCTCGAGCAAGAGATCATATTGAGTAATATAAGAGCAATAATACTTATCTGTTTCATTTAATAACATTTAATTTGACCACAAATATAGAGGATAGAAGCATACATAAGTACATATAAAAAGTTAAATTAGTTGCACAAACAGAACTGAATTTGCACTTTTGATTTCAAATTACATAAGATATGGAAATAGTTCATTACATAGATTCACTTCCTTTAGATTTAACTAAAATTCAAGAAATTATTTCCTTGGATAAAAAGTTAGCATTATCTGATGCCGCAATTCAAAGAATTCAAACATGTAGATCTTATTTAGATACAAAAACGAAATCGATTTCGCGTCCTATATATGGTATTAATACAGGTTTTGGAGCTTTGTATAATGTAAAGATTAATGACGATAACCTCCAAAAGCTTCAGGAGAACTTAGTAATGAGCCATGCCTGTGGTACTGGTGACGAAGTTCCGAGTGAGATTGTAAAACTCATGATTTTATTTAAGATTCAAGCATTAAGTCATGGTCATTCTGGAGTTCAATTGGTAATCGTAGAAAGATTGATTGAGTTTTATAATAATGATATTACACCAGTTATCTATGAGCAAGGCTCTTTGGGTGCCTCTGGTGATCTGTCTCCTTTAGCTCATCTAGCGTTGCCTTTAATAGGATTGGGAGAAGTGTATTATAAGAATGAAAAAATAACCACTGAAGCGTTAGCACAAATTTTTTCTTGGGAAAAAATTAATCTTCAGTCAAAAGAAGGCCTAGCATTGCTAAATGGCACACAGTTTATGGCTGCATATGGTATTTATACGCTTTTAAAAGCGCACAAGCTATCCTATTTAGCAGATGTAATCGGAACCGTTTCATTGGAAGGTTTTGATGGTAGAATAGAGCCTTTTAACGAATTAATTCATGCTGTTAGACCTCATGATGGTCAACTGAAAACCGCCCGTAGAATTAAAAATTTACTAAAGGATAGTGCGTTAATTTCACAAGAAAAAAAACATGTACAGGATCCTTATTCGTTTAGGTGTATGCCCCAAGTTCATGGAGCAACCAAAGACACTATTCGTTTTGTGACAAAGACTTTTTTAACAGAAGTGAATTCTGTTACCGATAATCCAAATATTTTCGTGGAGGAAGACGAAATTATCTCTGGAGGTAATTTTCACGGTCAACCCCTTGCTTTAGGGTTGGATTTTTTAGCCATTGCAATTTCAGAATTAGGAAATATATCAGAAAGAAGAACCTATCAATTAGTTTCTGGACATCGACATTTACCTCCTTTTTTAGTTGCAAATCCTGGTTTGAATTCTGGTTTTATGATCCCACAATATACGGCAGCAAGTATTGTGAGTCAAAATAAGCAATATGCAACTCCTGCAAGTGTAGATTCTATTGAGTCCAGTAATGGGCAAGAAGACCATGTCTCCATGGGGGCAAATGCAGCCACAAAATGCAAAAAAGTAGTAGATAATTTACAAAATATTTTAGCGATAGAATTGTATACAGCATCGCAAGCTTTGAGTTTTGGAAACGGAAAAACGGCTCCTTTTTTAGAATCTATTGTTGGATTGTTTCGTCAAAAAATACCCATTGTAAAAGAGGACCGTGTGATGCATTATGATATTGTAAAGGCTTCCGAATTCATTACTTCTCTTGAGATTGATGTTAAAGAATTATTTTAGTCTACTGCCAAGTACAGCCTAAAGAAAGACCGATCCCAAAAGAGAGTTCTTCTGTATTGGTTTCACTACCAACTAAAAATCTAAGGCCACTAAAAAGGTCTGCACTATGATGTTTGCTTATGAACCATTGATGTCCAAATTTACCAGCAATAGAAAACACCTCATATGTTTCATCATAATAGTTCTCTTTTAATTGTAAGTACCCGACGCTGGGACCCGCATGAAAGCCTCTCAAACTTGAATCACTAGATTTAAAGTAAAACCGTTGTTCCAAGCCAATTCCAAACCGCTGGATATTTGATTTTGAAAAATACAGTGCAGCAACAGTGGTAGATTGATTTTTTTTACGAGCAAATTCTATGCCTAGTTTAGAAAGACCAAAAGCAACCTTAAGGAGTTAACTTTTATATTATTGTCTTTTGCATGGCTCGTATCCTCGGTTTGCTATCATGATTAGTCGGAGGAGTCCTTTAATGTTTTGAAGTAGTTGTCTATAAAAAAAACCCAAACAAATGTTTGGGTTTTTATAATTAAGCCTTTGCTTTT
>Ga0233426_10002582_pt1 | contig 14979 bp, 18 predicted proteins | sample SI_118_April2016_6_FD_179875 | JGI IMG/M metagenome (GOLD analysis project Ga0233426, IMG submission 179875) | Seawater microbial communities from Saanich Inlet, British Columbia, Canada - SI_118_April2016_10_MG | ecosystem: Environmental > Aquatic > Marine > Inlet | place: Canada: British... | reverse complement strand
TTTAATACTATAACTAGATGCATTCTCAACTTCATCCCATTCAACTGATAAACTTCATGTAGATGAATTTAATAATCTAATTTCTCCTACTAATCATAATGTTGAACCTGTATTAGTTGATCCAGTTCAATTGTCACAATTACCAGATAGTAAACAATCTAGTTCAGATAATATATCATCACTTAATACAGTACTAAACTCTACAATATTTGAATTTTCTCAATTCTCTCAATCTCAATCATTTGCATTTACCATGATTAGATATGTAGTTCCATTTTCTAAATTTTCGAAAGTAAATGTATTGTTATTTGTTATAGTCCCTGTTGAAGTTAATAATTCTAAATGAGATAATATATCATCTCATGTCTTTTTGTAAATATAGGTATTATATGAGGCTGCATCAATTACTGAGTCCCAATATATTGTTAAACTTCAAGTAGATGAATCTAATAATTGTATATTTTCTGGAGCACTTAATAATGTTGGAGTATCTATACTTCATTCACTTTTAATTAACATACAATGATTTTCATCTTTTTGTTCTTGATTGATATTTCAAAATGAATCAATTGCATGTGATTTAATATTAAATTTCAATAATCCAATATTAGTATTAACTTGCTCAGAATTTTTAGTTAATTGATAACCATAACCTAATTTAGATTTAATCCATATAACTTCGTTACCAGCTTCTAATATATATCCATCTTCTGCTTCAGAGTAAAGATTATCAAATTCTGGAGTATTTTGCCAAAAACCTACTGAACTTGGGATATGATTCCATTGAATCGTATCAGGATTAAGATTAATCATTATAGGTTCTTCTTGTATTTCTTTATATAAAATCATATCTGAAGTAGAATCATTTACCCAATCATCAGATATAAATCCAAAAGTATCTCATTGAGACATTTTATTTACGGTAGAACAAATAGAACATGCATTATCAATAAAAATTTGTTCAGAGGCACATGACAATGCTCCTAATATATCTTCTTCTTCTGTTGTATCAATATTAATATCTCTTCCAGAATAGTTTTTATCTCCTAAAATATATCCTTCATATTTACAATATGGTAATAGGTTTTGATCATCTAGAATAAGTGTATTACTTAAATCTAATCTAAGATCATAATTCGTTTTAATATTATTTTTTGTGTTTGCCTCTAGTACAAAATTTGTAACTAAACCTCTAGTAAGTAGTTTTGGTTCAATTAGATGTAAATAAATATTACCATTATTACATTTTTCAATTTTATCATCGATACGACATTGAGTTGTTGTAAAAGGTGAATCTAATCAATCTACTTTTAATGTAATATTATCAAATACATCTGTTAATTTTGATCATTTTCAATCAAAGGCAGAAATAGATAATGATGCAAGAATAGAACTCGTACCTTTTTCATCTTCACCAGCATATTTTGAAGTCAGATCAAAATTGAGTAATTCTACTTTATTATTATCTATAATATCTAATTCTTTACTTGAATTATCTTTAAATACAACTAATGGATGACTATTATATCTAATTAATTCATTTCCAGAACCATCTGTAATATTTTGATTTCATGAAACTAATGTATCATTATTTACAAATACTCAATAAGCAGATCATTCATAAATGAAATCTTCTCCTGCATCTCAACTATTTTTTATAGAATAGTTTCCATCTTCTCTAAAATCTTGAGGATTACCATTATATTTATTAAAAAATAATGTTTCTCCACTATAAATATGATCTATACTCACTTCATTACTAAAGTATTTCTTAAATCACATAGTAGAAAAGTCTATAATTTGTGAATAATTAGAACCAATTAAAGCATCACTTGTTTTTACAGCAGTACAATAATCATTTTTTACAGCAGGTGCATATAAATTCCACCCTGCTTTTAATTCTTTTTGATATAACGTTTGATCAGCTGAAGTTATAGGACTGTATGTTACATGAATATTCACTCTTTCTTCTCAAAAGTTTCTAACAATATATCATTGCATAACTTCATAATCATCAGGATTATTACTCATATCTTTCCATAATCCTCCTACAAGAGTTCTTATTGAAAAACCTGAATCTTTACTAAATTCTATTGTTTCTACTTTTCTAGGAAAACTAATAAGTTTAGTTTCACCTGAGTAAATATAAATATATTCATTTAAACTCAGATTTTCATTATCAAATTCTAGTTGTTCTTGTGTTGTTAAATCTCAATTTAACAAATTTAAACCTGTTCAAATAGCAGCTATACCAACAGTAGTAGTAAAACCTATTAATATAATAGCTATAAAAATACTTTTAAAATTAAACCTATTCTTCATACTAAGACGATATTATTGATTAAATATGATATAATACTACCATATTTAAAGTTCTATGTCCTAATATATTTTATTGACATTTAATTTATATATTGCAAGCAAACCATAATCAATAAAAATTATTTATTGATATATATAATAAATAACTTTACAAAATCACTTTTTTTCATATAATTCGTGAGCATTTTAAGGGAGAGTATTGAAAAATATACTTGTTTGACCTTTTTATTATTAAAAAATATATTATGTCGAGAGGTAAAAAATATAACAAAGCTGTTGAATTCATCAACGCTGAAATGGCTTATTCTGTTGAAGAAGCTGTAGATTTATTAGAAAAAACAAATACAGTTAAATTTGACCCAACTGTAGAAATTCATTTCAACTTAAACCTTGAAGTTAAACATGCTGATCAAATTGTTAGATCAACTTTATCACTTCCAAATGGTTCAGGTAAAGTAGCTAAAGTTTGTGCTTTCACTGATGGTAATGCTGATGAATTAAAAGCTGCTGGAGCAACTATTGCTGGTGGTGAAGAATTAATCGATGATATTGCTCAAGGTAATGTTGCATTAGACTTTGATGTTTGTGTTGCTACTCCTTCAATGATGAGACATTTAGGGAAAATTGCTAGAGTTTTAGGACCTAAAGGTCTTATGCCTAACCCTAAAGCTGGTACTGTTGGACCAGATTTAGTTGCAATCACTAAAGAAATTGCTGCAGGTAAATTCGAATTCAAAACTGATAAACAAGGGAATGTTCATTCAATTTTTGGTAAATTATCTTTTGGTAAAGATAAATTAGCAGAAAACTTAGAATGTTTCTTAAAAACTATTGAAGACGTTAAACCAGCTGGTTCAAAAGGAAAATATATCAACTCTGTTTTCGTTTGTAACGCTATGGGACCTTCTATTAAATTAGATATGTCTACTGATGAAGTTACAAAAAAATAATATCTTCTTCTATCATAAAAAAGAACTATAATTAATTATAGTTCTTTTTTTGTTTGTATTTTTATTTAAATTATTATACTAATTTTGTTAATAAAAAAAGGGAGTAAGTTATGAAGATAAAAGATGGTGAAAATAAAAAGAGAATTCTTATTGTAGAAGATGATTTAAAACAAATACAAGATAGTATTGATTACATAGTATCAAAATATTCTAGTAAATTTTCTATTGATATTATTAACCCTCAAGAAACAACATTAGATAATATATTAGATCAAATAAGTGCTAATGATTATGATTTTTTACTTTTAGATCATAATTATAAAATGACTTTTACAGGAAAAGACATAGCAGAAAAATCAAATTTTCCAGGTAAAATTTATTCTATTTCTGGAACTAATATTGATGTTAAATATTGTCATGAATATTTAGGTAAAATCAGTCCCAGTGTATTTGAAAAATTTAGTGAGTCTTTTAACCAAGAAGTTTCTTACGCATAACGATAAAAAAACAGGTAGAAATTTTCTATCTGTTTTTTAGTATCTTATCAAGTGTATAAATTTTGAGTAATGTATTGAAACCATTTTGGAGTGATCAAAATAGATTTGTAGTACTACATGAACTATGTTTATCACAATCCATTCATCTTGTACAATCTGTAATAGATAACTCTTCCCCTATTGATTCCAATATATCATATGTTGAAATTTGATTTGGTAATTTTCAGAGTTTTACTCCTCCATTTCTTCATTTATGTGTTTCAAGAATATGAACCTTTTCTAAGTCTGATATTATTCTTCTGAGTAATGATTCAGATATATCTTCATCTTTTGCTATATCTCATACTCTCACAAGTCACTCTCAAGAAACAGCTATATAAATAACTGCTTTCACTGCATAAGATCATTTTTTTGAGAGTTTTAACATATATATTTTTATTAAATTATATCATCAAATGTATCGAGTATTTCATCTTGTAAATAATTATGTATAGCATTTCTAGTAGTAAGTAAACCTAATACAGATGCTTGCTTTCTTCTAGAAGAAACCTCCATATCAATCAACTCTTCAATAGTTTTATAATCCATTAATAAAATCTCATGAATAGGAACTCCTATAATACTTTCTCAAAATATTGAAGCGCAAGCAGTTGTTATAATTGAAGTATCTCAAGTAAATCAAAAGTCTTTTATAATACCTTCTTCAATAAATAAATATACTTCTAAATCATCTCAACATATATTATTATCTTCATAATGTTTTACGTTAAAATGTTCTAGAGGCTGTTTATTTGGTGGTGTTTTACTATAAAATGTTATTGTTTCGTTGTACATAGTTTTCTATAAAAATAATTGAGTAATAATTCCAGATGCATCTAATATAACATATATTCAAAGTAATAACATAATTACTCATGTGATTAAGTGCATTTTTTCAACATTGATTTCTTTTAATTCATTGATTTCTTCTACTGATTTCACACCGAATGCAATCATGAACATAATTATAAACATTGGTATAATAAATACAATATTATATATTAATATATACATTGCAGCTATGTTAAATGAAATATCATTTGATGATAAGTATGATGTAACTACAACATATGGTCCAGATGTACATGGAAGTAAGAATAGACTTATAAGGAATCCTATAAAGAAAGCTCAAACTGGTGAAGTTACTCATTTAAGTAACTTGAACATTTTTGGTCTCCATGCAGTAGGAACTTCCATTCTAAAGAATTTACCATACCAGAAGTAATCTTTTAGATTAGCCAGTCAGATAAGAATTCAAACAACTCAAATTGTATATTGTAGATATTGAATATACATAGGATTCATATTATTAGCAAGAGCATCAAATAATGCTAATCCCATGGCAACATAACTAATAAATATTGCTAATATAAACATCAATCCAGCTAATATTACTTTTGCTCTTGATTTATGTTGTTTTAATATTGATGTTAGTAGAATAATCATAACAGCAAATGCACATGGATTAATAGAATCTCAAGCTGCAGCAGGTATTAAGAAAGCTAAAAATCAAATATTATCCATAAAACTATCTGATTTAGCTAAATCTGTCATAGATTCAGCTGATACTCATTGAATAATTGAAAGAGATGCAATGATCGAAAATATTATTTTTTTCATATTTTATATTATTTTTTAAGTCCTAAGTAAGCAAGTGGTCCAACTATGATAAGTAATCCAAATAGTATTACAAATAAACGTTGTTTCGGATTATTTTCTTGAACTGGTAATACAGCTTCTACATCTAATGCAGCAGCAAATAATTCTAATGCTCAGTAGTATCAAGATTGAATTGCTGAACCTGTTCAGTTTGGTCCATATGTTACAAATGGTGTACCAACAGAAGCCCCATCTATTCCATGTTCTTCAGCAGCTTGTATCATTTCAATACCTCTTGCTCATCTTACATCAACTTTATTTATGTTTAATTTTTCATAAGCATCATGAGATTTTAAAAATTTATCTAATTTTTGACACCAACCACATGTAGGAGAATAATAATAATTATACATTATTTTTTCTTTATTTTCTTCAGCTATAACGCTTACTGTATTTTCTGTAGATACAAGACTAGGAACTGCTACAGATACTGCTTCTAATTCTATATTTTCAGCAAGAGCAGAAGGAATAGTTAATAAGGTAATTAATGCAATAAGTATAAATTTTTTCATAGTATTTTTTATTATAATAAATATGTCCTATTTATAAGAATTTTAGAATAAAAAACAAGATTTTATTCTCCTTATAAAGACAAAAAATGAAGAAATAATTATCTTATTTCTTCTAAAATTTGTTCTACTAATTGGTCATGATATTCTTTTTGAGTTTTTTCTAATCTTCCAAATATTGTTTCAATATACGATTGAACCATCATAAGTAATGCCTCATCTCTTTGCATTCCTCTACTTCTGAGATAAAATAGTTTTTCATCTGAAATTTTTTCTATATTACATCCATGCCCTGCTTTTACATCATTACTTCTTACGAGTAATGTTGGAAATCATCTTACAGATCATTTATCTCAAAGAAAAATATTTGTTTCATCTAGGTATCATTCTACTTTTTCAAGCTGTTCATTGATTTGAATAATTCAATCTAGATCTATAATTCCACCTTCCTGAACCAGAGAAACAATATCCGTATCTATTTTAGAGTTACTACATGCAACTTCTCAAAATATTTTTGCAGTTACTTTTTTTTCTCATCTAGAAAGTAAAAAACAGTTTACATTTGCTTCAGATTTTTCTCCAGCTGTAATAAAATGTTTATTATATATTTTTTCTTCTGAAAAATATGAAAAATAATCTAATTTTGCATTTTCTTCTAATTCTATAGTTTCAACTTCAGTATTATTATCAAAGATAACTACATGTGTATCTTTTGAAATAACTATTTTTTTATCTTTTATATCAGAAATATTTAAAAAACCCGACTCAGTAATATTCATTGTTATTCTATAATAATTAAATTTTTATAGAAAATAGAAACATCTTAGTAGTTCTATTTTCCGAATCTATCTTTAAGTAACCTTAATTTTTCTAAGTTTATTTTAGGAACTTTCTTTTCAAATGAAAAACTTGTCCCACATCCACATCTATCTTCTATCTTTGGATTTGAAAATATATATTTATCTTTCGCTCCTTGCAAATGAGGATTGTCAGATTTTTCTCTAATCTTTGTAACCATAGCTCCATCAAACTTATCTTTATTTGCTGGAATTATATATACTTCTATTCCTTCTCATGGTAACGGAGGATTGTTCACAGGTTTTCACTTTGCATCCAAATCAGGGAAAATTGCTACCAATTCTAAGTCATCCACTTCAAATTCAGTCTCAATATCAAGCTTTGTCCCCGAACATCCAGCATCATAAAAAAACACGTGAATTTTCTTCACTCAGTTTTCCTGAAACTCAACCAATGTCTTTCTATCTATTTTTATCATGATTTTTTATTTTTTTGACAAAATAATTATTTTATTTATTATAATTTCACTAACCCAGTTAACAATTCTTTAATAATAAAGAACTAACTTTGTGGAGGAAATTAAAATGAATATTTTTTTTGCATTTACATTACAATTACCATTGTGTTTTATCTCTATATTAATATATAGAACATATAAAATACGTGAATCTGAAAATTGTGATTTTGAAAAAGCAAATATACTAAAGAGTAAACTAGTACCATTGATAATAATATTAACAGTTTTAATGATATTATATTCTTGGCAGCTATCTTATTTAACTTTGCCCTCATAGGGCTTTTTTTATTACCCAATACTTCCTTCCATTTCCATTGAAATCAATACATTCATCTCACTTGCATACTCAAGTGGTAATTCTTTCATAACTGGTGAGAGAAATCCGTTTACTATCATTGCTTGTGCTTCTTCTTCTGCGATTCAACGAGACATGAGATAAAATAAATCTGCTTCGTTTATTTTTCATGCGCTTGCTTCGTGTGCTACGATAGAGTCAGCATTCCCTACACGTATGTCTGGAATTGTATCAGAAACTGAATAATTATCTAATAGTAATGCGTCACATTCTATTTTTGAAACAGAACCGATTGCTCCTGGTTTAATATCAACTAAACCTCTATATGTAGAAATACCTCATTTTTTTGAAATTGATTTTGAAACAATATTTGAAGACGTGTGTTTTCAAATATGTATAACTTTTGCTCATGTATCTTGATTTTGTCCTTCATTTGCAAATGCAAGACCGAGATGATCAGCTTTTGAATAATCTCAAACAAGAACTGAACATGGATATAACATCGTTGTATTTGATCCCATGTTTCATCCTACCCATTCTATAACTCAATGTTCTTGAACCATAGCTCTTTTTGTGTTGAGATTGAAAGTATCAAGACTCCAGTTTTCTACTGAAGAATATCTCATTCTTGCATTTTTTCCTACAAATATTTCTACTCATCCAGCATGAAGTGAGCTTTCGTCATATTTTGGTGCACTACATCATTCAATATAATGAGCTTCTGCATCATCTTCTACTATTATCATAGTATGTTCAAATTGTCCTCCTGCTTTTACATTCATTCTAAAATATGACTGGAGAGGCTCTTTTATTTTTACTCCCTTAGGAATATATAAAAATGTCCCTCAACTCCATACAGCGTAGTGTAGAGCAGAGAATTTATGGTCATTCAATGGAATAGATCTTGAGAAATATTTTTTAATAAGTTCTGAATATTCAGGATTTTGAAGAGCCTGACTCATATCATCGAATATAACTCATTGATCAGTTAATTCTTGTTTTAACGAATGATAAACAGTTTCAGAATCATATTGTGCTCATACTCATGCAAGAGCTTTTTTTTCTGCTTCTGGTATACCAAGTTTATCAAAAGTAGCTTTGATATTATCTGGAACTTCCTCCCAAGTTTTATTATTCCCTGCACCTTCTGGTTTTGCAAAATAGTAAATTTTATCTAGATCAAGTTTATCTAGATTTGGTCCCCATTTTGGCATTTCTCTTTTTTGAAAAAGTTCAAGAGCTTTGAGTCTTAACTCTAACATCCATTCTGGTTCTTTATTTGAAAGTGAGATTTGTCTTACAACCGTTTCATTGATACCTGCTTCTACTTTTTCAGCATATGCAATATCATCTGAAAAATCCCAAGACCCTTCAATATTTATTGTTTGTGAACTGTTTGACATAATAGTTTTTTTAATTTAAATTTTGAAAATATTAATTTTTTAATAATATTTATTTAGAAGTTTTTTTGAATTTCGAAAAAGGAATGTGCTATGCCTAGAAGAAATAATAAACATAATAGACGAAATCGTTTTGATACCATCGAAGTGAACGGAAAAAATTTCCGTATTGATGAAACAGTTGACGATAAAATGAATATTATAAAAGTGTTAGTTCCTCTATCTCGGAAAAGATTATCTGATGATGATAGAATTAGTTTATCTAGAAAAGCTAGCTACAAAGGTATATATTATATATGCCTAGGTGAAATAATTACTCCTTTGCTAGATTACTCTAGTTTAAGTGACTATGAAAAACCTCAATTACTCACAGCATAATATATGCAATAATGAAAACCGCAATCGCGGTTTTTTTGTTGCCTACATTTTTCAAAAACCATCTTGAACAATTTCTTCTATGAGTTCTTTTCCTCATTGTTTTATCACTTCTCAATCTTTGAGAACATACACACTATCAACTTCAACGTATTCTAATATTTTGAAGTAGTGAGTAATGATAATAAGTGTATTTTTATCACTCGAAAGTTCTTGTAATAATTCAGCTACTGCTCTAAATGCATCGAGATCAAGACCTGAATCAATCTCATCTAGAATGATATATTTTGGTCAGATAAGTTTCATTTGAAGAATTTCAATTTTTCTTTTTTCACCTCATGAGAAACCTACATTTAAATCTCTATCTAAGAATTTTTCATCTATATGAAGATTGTCTAAATGTTTTTTTACAAAACGTTTAAATAAAAATGGTGATAATTCTTTTACATCAGGATTAGATTGTTTCATATGAATATTATAGACTGTTCTTAAATATTCACTGAGTTTGATTCCTTTGATTTCTGGTACATGTTGGAATGATAAAAATAATCCAGCTGCACTTCTTTGTTCTGGATTTTTTTCTAATAAATTTTCATCATCAATAGAAACTTCTCCTGAAATAAGTTCATATTTAGGATGCCCCATTAAGAAACTAGAAAGTGTTGATTTCCCACTTCAGTTTTTTCCTAATAAACAATAGTTTTTACCAAGCTCAAATTGTAATGAAACTTTTTTTAATATTTGTTTTTCTTCAACCCCTACTTCTAGGTTTTTAATTTCAATCATAGAACAATATTTATATTATTTTTAAAACATTACCATTTTAGTAATCTTTTAAAAAAATTCAAGTCTAAATTAAGTTTTTTTATATACTCAAAATATACACTTTCGCTTTGTGAAGAAAATGTGAAGAAGTCTCTAGTTTTTGGCACTATAAGACTATTAAAATATTTTTAGAAATTGTCTAGCCCTTTATAAATTCTAGTTTTGACAAGAAAGGAAAAAAGGATACAACTTAATTAAGGTACTATGCATAAATAAGAGAAAAAAAATGAGATTTTAACATTTTTTTAACGATTTGATTAAAAAATATGAACAATATAGATTACAACGAAAAACATATTTCGGTATTATTAGAGGAATTAGTTGATAGCATAGAAATCTTCAAAAATAAAAAAAATATTGTAGTCGATTGTACTTTAGGTATGTGATGACATGCATCAAAAATGATCGAAAAAATGAATCCAGGTGATACATTTATTTGATTTGATGCTGATATTAGAAACCTAAAACTTGCAAAACAGAGGTTAGAAGAAGTAAATAAAGACAATAAAGTTGAACTTTTACTGATAAATTCTAACTTTGTAAATCTAAAAGAAGAACTTGTAAATAGATGAATTACTGAAATTACATGAATTTACTATGACTTGTGACTTTCATCTCTTCATATTGATGAAGCAGATAGATGATTTAGTTTTCGTGAAGATGGACCATTAGATATGCGTTTTGATGCTACGAGTTGAAAACCTGCTTCATTTATAGTAAATGTTTACAGAAAAGAACAACTAGTAGATATCTTCAAAAATTATTGAGAAGAATCTCAAGCTGAAGCTGTTGCAAAAGTAATTTGTAACACAAGAAAAAAAGATAAATTTGAAACAACCTGAGACTTAGTAAATGCAATAAATGAGGTTACTTCTCATCCGAAAGTAAAAACTCGTATATTCCAAGCATTAAGAATTGAAACAAATAGAGAATTAGATTTTGCAGAAACTTCGATGAATGATGCAATTACTCTCCTAGCAACTTGATGAAAAATATTTGTAATCAGTTTTCATTCACTTGAAGATAGATTAGTAAAACAAGTATTTAAAAGAGAATCTAGAGATTGTATTTGTGATGATTTAATGTGTAGTTGTCATCATAAAAAAACATTAAAAATTCTTACAAAAAAACCTATTCTTCCTACAGATGAAGAAATAAAAATGAATTCAAGAAGCCGTAGTGCAAAAGCAAGACTGGCCGAAAAAATATAAGCTCCTTCTTACCTCCCCTAACAAAGAGTAAACGTGAATCCAAAAGTAATGTCAACAAACCTAAAAAATAACTTTTATTCTCAAAGAAAAAAAGATAAAGATAAATACCAAGTATGAATAACTTCTACTTATATAATAATGTTATCTTTTATATCTATTCTTCTTCTTTATTATGTATGGATGCATAATGCAAATGCTACTCAATGAGAACAAATTCTTCAATTAACAAATCAAATGGATCAACTAAACATAGAAAAACAACGTTTAGATGTTAGAATTGCTGAAGTAGAAAGTTTATGAACATTAGAACAAGATGACCATGGAATGGAAGCTATCGAAGATCCAGACTTTTTAGTTATCAAAGATAATGTAAATTATGTATATAATTACTAAAACAAGATTTGTTTGCAAAATCTTGTTTTTTTTATACTATTTTTTTAATAATTACACAATTTTTAATTATATATCTCTTATAAATAAGTGATATTTATATTGTAATAAAATAAATTTTGCCAGAAGCACTAAAACGTTTAATACAGTCAATTTGATATTTACCTTGAATTTGAGAAAATAGAGCTACAAAATTAGCTTTTTTTATGTTAAATTCAAATAAAAATTTTATCGAAAATCTTTCAAATGATATTAAAAATATCAAAGATAAAGTCTGAAGTTGTGAAAATTGTCATGGTCTCACAGATAAAAATCAAGCAAAATGTAATATATGCCTTTCAAAAAATAGAGACAAAACAACTATTGCAGTAGTCGAAGAATATCTTGATCTACTCACTATCGAACAATCTGGATGATTCACTGCGACGTATCATGTTCTAGGATGAGCTATATCTCCTATCAACTGAGTTTTTATCTGAGACTTGAACTTTGAGACTCTCTTTACAAGAATAGTTGATGCTGATACAAAAATAGAACTTATTCTTTCAATGAATCCAAATATTGAATGAGAGGCAACTATTAACTACATCAAAGAAGAAATCGAAAAAAGAAAACTCAAACACAAAGTAACTCTTACCCGTCTGAGTCGTTGACTATCATCAGGATATATCGAATATGCTGATAACGTGACACTTATGAATGCAATGAAAGAAAGAAGAGAAGTATAATTTAATAATTTAGTTATTATGACAGAACTAGCACCTGGTGGATCGAATGCACGCATGACTCCTGCTCAAGTGAGAAAATATGTGAAAGATATGAAAAGAGCTCAAGAAGAGGCCAAAAGAAGACTAGAAGAAGCGAAAAAAAATTGAGAATTAAATGAAGACACTGAACAATTAGATAAAGATATGGATGAAATTCTTGATGAATTATAAAAAAATAATATTACATAATTATGTAATATTATTTTTTATTTTACCCAACCATCAACGAGATCATCAATTATTGAAGCAATTTTTTTTGAACTATGACGAACAAAATCTTGTTCATGAAGCATATCTCTTTCGATAACTTTATATCATTTATCTATCAGTTCTTTTTTCGTTTTATCTTTGATTTTTACTGGTTTTTTCCCTTCAGAATCTTTATATTTTTTTACCATATAGTCTGAAATATTTCCATCATTTACTACTACATAATCAAGCACTCATTTTCCTAAATATTTTTCAATAACATCTACAAAATCATTTACTTCAAAACCTGAAGTTTCTCATTTTTTTGTCATTATATTACAGAAATATACTACTTTAGCATTACTATTTTTAATAGCTTTTTTTACTCATTTTACAAGTAAGTTTGGTACAATTGATGTATATAAATCACCAGGACCAATAACTATAATATCTGAATTTGCTAATGCAGTTTTAGCTACTGAGTTTGCTTTTACTTCTGGTTCAAGATAAGCATCTATTATTCTTAAATCTGAATCATGAGCTGGTACATCAATATTTGATTCACCACATACTTTTTGACCATTTTCTAATTCTACACAAAGGTTTGATTGTTCCATAGTAACAGGAATAACTTTTCCTTTTACTTTAAACATTTTATTAATTTCTTTGATTCCATCACCAAAGTCTCAAGTAATATCAGCTAATGCAGTAAGTAATAAGTTCCCTACTGTATGACCTGAAACTGAAGATTCTTTATCAAATCTATATTCAAATAGTTTTCTCAGTATTTCAGATTCATTACTCAAAGCTAAGATAGCTCTTCTTATATCACCAGGTGGTAATACACCAAATTCGTCTCTTAATAACCCTGTACTTCAACCACTATCACTCATAGTAACAATTGCTGCAAGATTATATGATTCATTGAATTTAAGTCCTGAGAGTACATTATATGTCCCCGTTCATCCTCAAATAGTTGTAATATTTATTTTATTTTGAAACATAGTATTTTATTCAAATTAATTTGTTGATTCTTATTATAAACATATATAAATATTCGCAAGTATTTACATTTTTTTAGTGTGAAAAAATCATCCTTGACTGTATAACTTTTTTCTCTATATTACTTATTACAAAAATAAAAACACAAGGACTATACCATGGAATGGATAAATAATATTCAAAATCCTAGCATAAAAGATCAAATAAGTAATAATGATGCATTAGTTAGAAAAATTCATGTATTAATTACTATGAGTGCTACTGAAATTAAAAATTCTAAAAAAAGTTTACTTAAAGGTATTTCTATACGTATTGCAGAAGAATTATTTAAATCTAGTCTAATAACTGAATCTCAATATATTAGAATAAAAAAACAAAAAGAGCATTTAAAAAAAATTAAATAAAAAGGAAACAAAACAAAAAAGCTGTAAGTAATTAACTTACAGCTTTTGTTGTTATTATTTTATTAATACAGCTTTAATTCTTCTTACTCCAGAACTACTTGCTTCTTCTTTTTTTATTTTGAATGTTCACATTCCAGCTGTAGTTTCTACGTGAGGTCCTCCACAAAGTTCACGTGAGTAAACTTTTCCTGACTTCCCTGTCATAGAATATACTTTTACTACATCTGGATATTTTTCCCAAAATGAACCTTCTACACCTTCATCAATTGCTTGTTGTTTAGACATTTCTGACATAACGATACTTGTTTCATCAGTAATAGCTTCGTTTACAAATTCTTCTACTTTATCAAGAATATCTCTTTGTACCTTTCCATCAGCATTAAAATCAAAACGTAATCTTTCAGGTGTTATGTTTGAACCTTTTTGATGAACATCTCAACCTAATACATGATTTAATCCTGCTAATAGCAAGTGAGTAGCTGTATGAAGTTGTGTTGTTTCAACTCCATCATCCGCTAAACCTCATGCAAATTTCTTTTCAGAACCTGCTCTAGATTTTTCTTGATGTTCTTCGAATGCTTTATTAAATCATTCTTCATCAACTTTCATTCATTGTTCAGTTGCTAACTCAACAGTCATTTCAAGCGGAAAACCAAATGTATCATATAGTTTGAATGCTTTAGGACCAGCAATAGTATCTATTTTTTTACCAGATCTTTCAAAAGCAATTTGAAAACCTTTTAATAATTTATCAAATTCTTTTAATCCAGATTTCAGTGTTTTTGCAAATTTTTCTTCTTCTTTTTGGAGTTCAGAATATATTTTTTCTT
>Ga0233426_10002580_pt1 | contig 14984 bp, 18 predicted proteins | sample SI_118_April2016_6_FD_179875 | JGI IMG/M metagenome (GOLD analysis project Ga0233426, IMG submission 179875) | Seawater microbial communities from Saanich Inlet, British Columbia, Canada - SI_118_April2016_10_MG | ecosystem: Environmental > Aquatic > Marine > Inlet | place: Canada: British... | reverse complement strand
GCAAAGAGAGTGCCGTCAGGAAGGCTAATGCTGTGAAGATGTGTTTCATAATGTTCTACCCTAAATCAAAGTATCAATGCGAGCTTATCAAGCATTGGCATGGCGTCCAGCCCAGCGCTTAAAAAAAAGTCCAGGCCTTAAAGGCCCAGCCAAAGTAATACTCAGAGGGGAGAGAGTACATATTGATAGATAGTGGGGCTACAGCTTCGTTTCAATATGATACTCTAAATAATGTTGTGGCCTCAGGAGGTTCACTCTGGTTAGGCATCCTATACTCACCAATACTGCCAATAGCTGTGACACCACGCTTATATCGCCTGTTTAACCCTGCTGAGTCTGCACCAAACGCCTGTTAGTGTAGGATGCAATGGCCTCTGCTACACAGGGTAGGTTCAATGCAGCATAGTCACGGAAAACGGTAGCTACGTCTGTGCTGTAACTGCGGCTTCTCCAACGTGATGTTTTAGACAACTGGACAATAAACTGGATGTTATCCTTGCATCTTATAAGGCGAATACCTTCACCTTGGTTGATCCAGATAATGTCTTGGTAGTTATCACTAGTTTCTCGTACGCTGCTTAATGCGGTCACGCCTCAAGGCCCTTAACAATAGACCTGATCTTCGCACCGTACTTGCTGGCGCGTGGGCTGTTCCATTGTTCAAGTCAAATTTGAACTTTATCGATATTCGGAAAAAAGCTGCGGCACTTCAAAAAATTGAAAATGATCAACTGAAAGTTCTGAGGTCTCCATTCTCTAGAGCACGTGTTCGCATTTGGACTATGGCTGAATTTATTGAGGCACCTATGGAGCCGCTGCAGGGTATTTTGGACGAGATTGGTCCAACCCAAACACGCCGTTTGTCAGAAGTCCCTAAGATGATAGACTTGAGTGGCTTTGGGCAATTCCTACAAAATCTCAAAAACCAAGGTATGCACCCTCATTTGATGGGCGATTTCCCTGTAGAGCGAGGTGGTGAATCATTGAATGCGCCGGCTCGAAAACCTTATCTGGTACAGTAATTTATGACCAATTTTGACTATTTTGTTGTCTTTGCTGAAATGCGGACGGGCTCCAATTTCCTTGAAACGAACCTAAATGCATTTGATGGTATCGAATGTCATGGTGAGGCGTTTAATCCTCATTTCATTGGATATCCAAAAACTACAGAGATCCTTGGTATTTCACTGGAAACGCGGGATGCAGATCCACAGACGTTATTGCGAAATATCAAACATCAGGCTTCTGGCATTGGTGGATTTCGATATTTCCACGACTATGATCCCCGCATTTTGGATCAATGTTTGGCCGATCCAAAATGTGCAAAGATCATTTTGACTAGAAACCCAGTCGACAGCTATGTGTCTTGGAAAATTGCAAAAGAAACAGGGCAGTGGAAGCTGACTGACGCGAAATCACGCAAGGACGGTCAAGCTACTTTCGAAGATGATGAGTTTACCGCACACCTAGAGGCCTTTCAGGCCTTTCAGGTCACACTTCTAAATACGCTTCAAGCCGCCGGTCAAACCGCTTTTTATGTGTCGTATGAAGACCTGCAAAGCGTTGAAGTCATGAACGGTATGGCCCGCTATTTGGGTGTTAAAGCTGAATTTGAAAGTTTGGATAAAAGCCTAAAAAAACAAAACCCCAGCCCAATTTCTGAAAAGGTCAGGAATTTTGATGAGATGGAACAGGCGTTATCTGGACTGGACCGGTTCAATTTGAATCGTACGCCGAATTTTGAACCACGGCGAGGCCCAAGCATCCCTACATCTGTGGCAGCCCCACAATCTGGGTTGATGTACCTTCCGATGCGCGGCGGTCCTGAGGCCCGGATATTAGATTGGCTTGCCCAGGTCGATGGTGGTAAGCGATCTGATCTGTTGAAGAAGTTCTCACAAAAAGACCTCCGTCAGTGGAAGCGTAAGCACATAGAGCACCGAAGCTTTACAGTTTTGCGCCATCCGGTTGCACGGGCGCATTTTGCATTTTGCCATCACATTCTAAATACTGGCCAAGGTGGGTATGCGGGGCTTCGTCAAACATTACGCCGTCGCTATGGTTTGCCGATTCCCGAAGAGATGCCAGACGCAGGCTATGATCTTGCTCCGCACTGGACAGCATTTTTGGCCTTTCTAGCCTTCTTAAAGGGAAACTTGTCAGGGCAGACGGCCATCCGTATTGATCCGACGTGGTGTACGCAGGCGCAGTCGTTACAGGGTTTTGGTGAGTTTGCATTGCCAGATCGCGTGATACGTGAATCTGATCTTGAAGTTGAGCTATCTCAATTGTTGGTTCAGCTTGGACACAACACACCAGTTGATTTGGGTAAACCCAATGCATACAGTCCATTTGATCAGTCCGAAATTTACGACACTGAAATCGAAGCCGCAGCACAAAGCGCCTACCAACGTGACTACATGATGTTTGGTTTTGATAGCTGGGGATAGTTATGCGTTAGGCGGCGAAAGCTAAGCTGCTTGGCTTCTTTGGGTTTCTGCCAAGATTGCATAGATTGTTGTCGGATCAGGGTTGGCGCGTAGTTTTGCGCGTATTGATGCATCGCGCAGAGTGCGGGAAACCAGTGCCAGCGCCTTTAGATGTTCTACACCCGCATTGAGTGGGGCAAACAGGCTAAAGGCAATGTCGACGGGTTGGCGATCGACGGCATCAAATTCTACTGGCCGATCCAAAAGTACAAAAGCACCAACGACCGAATCAAGCCCCTCGACTCTGGCGTGAGGCAATGCAACGCCGTTGCCGACACCAGTCGGGCCCAAGCTTTCACGTGCGAGCAAAGATTCGACGACGATACCAGCGTCGAGTTCATAGACTCCACTGACCAGATCGCCAATTTCATGCAACAGACGTTTCTTGCTGGAGGCGGCGGTCAATACCTTGACAGCCTCCGGCCTTAGAAGTTTCGAAAAATCCATTCTGCTCGCACTTTATTTTAGGCGTGTTTCTCGCCGATTACTCTTTAAGGGTCGATCCACCCGATGTTGCCGTCATCACGACGATACACCACGTTTACCCCATCTTTATTCTCGTTGCGGAAAACCAATACTGGTGCTCCGGCCAATTCCATCTGCATGACCGCCTCACCAACGGAAAGGGATGGGATTTTTGCTTCCATCTCTGCCACGATAACAGGTTGCAGTGTTTCAGGTTCCGACTGCTCAGCACCATCGTCTGATGCGAGGATATAGGAGGATCCACCGAAAAGTTCAACCGGTTGGGTCCTATCTTTGTGATGATCCTTCAACCGTCGTTTGTATCGCCTTAGTTGCTTTTCCATCTTAGCGCAGCACGAATTGAACGTGGCATAAATCTCGGTGTCTTTTGCTTTGGCAGTTGCGGTCAATCCTGTAGATAAATGGACCGTCGCCTCGCATGCGAATTCATGTGCAGATTTCGAAAACACGACTAATGCGTCGGTTGGACGTTCTGCGTATTTCTGGACGACTTCATCCAGTTCAGTCCTCACATGGGTTTGCAAGGACATGCCGATGTCGATTTGTTTGCCGCTAATTTGATACCGCATTATTTCTCCTTAAAGATGGACGAAACGACCAATATCTTAGGAACCCTAAGAAGGGATGAGGATGATGGTCGGTTTCGCGGAAAAGGCATATACGTTGTCTGATTGTCGTTGGTCCCCCAAAGTGGGAACCGGTCGGCGATCAGACGATTGTAACGTTTTTGCCATACTAACATTCAGCCCGAGAACAAGGCAGCCTGTCAATGGAAATAGGTAAATTATTTGGGATCTTGTCGGGCGTATTTTCCCGTGATCTATGAAATGCGAAAATTATCGCCTAGGTAAACACGGCGTACATTTTCATTTTCTACGACCTCGTTTGGCGTGCCAGACATGAGAACTTTACCATCGTGCAAAATATATGCACGATCTACAATTTCCAATGTTTCCCGTACGTTATGATCCGTAATTAAAACACCAATACCGCGCTTCTTAAGGTCAGAGACCAGGTTACGAATGTCTCCAACAGATATAGGGTCAACACCAGCGAAGGGTTCATCGAGCAGTAGATATTTTGGGTTGGCGGCCAAACACCGCGCAATTTCGACGCGGCGTCGCTCGCCACCGGAAAGGGCCAGCGCAGGCGCGCGTCGCAGGTGTTCAATCGAAAACTCACTCAACAATTCTTCAAGCCGCTCGCGACGTTTTTGGCGACTTGGCACTGAAATATCCAAGATTGCGCTTATGTTGTCTTCAACATTGAGACCACGAAAAATACTCATTTCTTGGGGTAGATAGCCAATGCCCAGTTGCGCACGGCGATACATTGGCAGTGATGTAACATCGTGTCCGTCGACAATTACAGTGCCCCCTTCAGGTGTTACCAGTCCGGCTACAGAGTAAAATGTTGTGGTCTTTCCTGATCCGTTAGGGCCCAGCAATGCAACCACTTCCCCACGATTTAGTTCCATCGAAAAATCGCGGATTACAACCTTTTTTTGATACGACTTTCGTAGGTTTGTGATTTTCAAACCCACTTGGCCTGTGGTCACTTTAAGAGTTGGCTGCGTCATTAATTATTGCCAGTTTGCAGGATGGTTTTCACCCGACCAGTCATGTTTGCTGTTCCATCTTCAAGATAGATTACCATTTTGTCAGACGCGATTGCGCTGAGGCCTTGGGTAAGCAAGACGTCACCTGTCATGATAATTTCCCCCGAATCGATCGTGTAGTCGGCGCGCTCTGCCTCTGCAGCATCGAGACCGGAAACCAATGTAACATCACCAGTTGCGATCATTCTTTCAATGCCAGCACTTTCTTCTCGATAAATAACTGTGACTTTTTGGGCTGCAAGTCGAAGTTCCCCCTGCCCAACTATGACGTTACCGACGAAAACAGCTCTTCCAGTTTCCTGATCTACGGACAATTCGTCAGAAGTCACTTCAACTGGTGCGGTTGTGTCCTGAGTGATCGTTCCAAAGGCGACACTGGTGCCTTGTGCAAGCAGCGGTGTCGCACCAAGCAGTGCGATACAAAGCGTCAAAGGTTGAAATATATTCACGGTTTATCATCTCATTTGATTTTAGGATCGTATATCAGCTTCACACCATTTGTGAAAACCATTTGAACGGGGCTGTTCTCTTCGGGCGCATTTACCCACATGGTACCGGCCGTAAATTCCCCAAGGGGCCCAACGGCAAATATTGTGTCGGGTGATGTTACATTCAGCGATGTCATCCCTGAAATCAAGCGTTCTGAGTTGATTTCGTACCCGCTGGATGTTGTGATCAAAACGTTTTCGGTCAAAATGACAGTGTCTTTTGCCATATCGATTTCACCAGTATCTGACACGAACAGCAAGCGCCCCCCAGAGGCCCAGTCAATCTGACCGGAAACTGCGTTGGCTACGGTTATGCCATTCCCTTGACCCATAGCCATCTTTTCCGCGAATAACGAAATTTCATCGCCGCGATCAGACGAACCATAAAAGACTGGGCCCGTGATTTGTTGGTCTTTTAGTCTTTCGTCAATTTCGGCTTGGGCAAATGGGATCGAGGCCAGAGGATCAACATTTCGAGAGAGCAAGAACAGTGTGGACAACAAAGCCAGTGCCATCAACGGCAGCAACACCTTTAACCAAACGATCATGCGTGAATAACGATCCATTCAGAGGCCTACCAATGTCGAATGCACTTTGTTCATGTATGCGCAAAAATGTCGGTTTCGGGCCACCCTAGTAGGTCTAGCTTGGCACGAGCTGGAAGAAAATCAAAGCAGGATTGGGCAATTTCCATTCGTCCTTCGCGGACTAAACGTTTGTTCAACGCTTCACGTAGGCGGTGAAGGTACAGTACGTCGGAGGCGGCATATTCCAATTGCGCATCACTAAGATTTGGAGCACCCCAATCGCTTGATTGCTGATGTTTAGAAAGGTTCACTTCCAAAAGATCGTGCAGTAAATTTTTCAATCCATGGCGGTCGGTGTAAGTGCGTACCAAACGGCTGGCAATCTTCGTGCAATAGACAGGTGCGGTTACAGTACCAAAAGCATTCTGCATCGCGGCGATGTCAAATCGTCCATAGTGAAACAATTTTAAGACTTTTGGATTTGCCAGAATAGCGCACAAGTTAGGGGCCTCTGATTGCCCTTTCATGATCTGCACCATATGAGCATCTCCGTCACCAGCAGACAGTTGAACAACGCATAAGCGGTCGCGGTGCGGATGCAGTCCCATAGTTTCGCAATCGATGGCGACTTCAGGACCAAGATCCAAATCATCGGGCAGGTCTGAGATATGAAGATAGTTTGTCATATCACTGCTATAACGTGGGTTGGTCCGCTGTAAAAGCGTGGCTTTTATTCTAGCGATATTTGGCCAAGGTCTGGTTTGGGAAGCTTGCTTAATAAGGAACTTACCAGGCTTCTACAATCATGACCAAGCCAGCCAGGCGAATATAAGTCTCTGGGCAGCTCTGTATGCTTCAAAACCAGTCTTCGCCAGTTGTGGACGATCAAGCACCGCAAGACCGCTGTGTCCCGTGGAGTTATTAACGCTGCATGATCTACCGCATTCTGAACGCGCAGTAACGCTTGGTGCAGCTCTGCGTAATCTTGTGCTAAGTCCTTTGGTTCAAACTGTTCGGCTAGCCAAGGTGGTAATGATGTTGGCGAAAGAACCAACGCATCTTCGGGTGGCGTTGCATCGCTTGGTCCTAGGTACACGCGTGGCATCAACGGGGCAAATCCTAGCTGCGCCATGGCTTTTCGCGAACGCGCTGATGTGTTGCCCAATATCAGCAGGTGCCAGTGTTTTGGCGCATCATTTGGGTGGCCATAAATTCGGGGGCTGGCCGCAGCACTTTCTTGTCGCCCGCTCGCTGTTAGGCTGTGCAAGCTGTTGCGCCCGCTTTTGACTGACATTATCCAATCGTCGTTGCGCAAACGGTGCAAGGCGACGCGGGTGGCTTCGGCCTTAATACCCATATCTGACATCAGTACAGACAACACTGGCCCCTCGATCACGTCCCCATCGTTCTGGGCCAGGTCCCCGAAAACAGTGACCAACAAAGACCAAACGCGCTGATTGTTTAATGTAGTCAACGCCTCAACGACGTCTGAAAGTGGTTTAGTAAGCATTCATTGTCAGTAGCTCGTATTCAGCCACAGCCTCATCATCTTGATTGGTTAAGGTCACATGCCATCGCACCTCACCATATTCATCACTGCGGGGTGTCTTGGCCTTAACAGTAAGTTGGACCTTGATACTATCGCCCGCCTGAACTGGTTTCATAAAGCGTAAGTTATCAAGACCCGTGTTCGCCAAAACAGGACCTGGATCAGGTTGGACGAACAATCCAGCGGCAAAGCTGATCAAAAGGTAACCGTGCGCAACACGACCTGGGAAAAATGGATTCGCTTTGGCAGCCTCTTCATCCATGTGCGCGTAAAACGTGTCGCCTGTGAAGTGCGCGAAAGTCTCGATATCTTCCAGCGTAATCTCACGTAATCCGCTGAGAAGGGTATCGCCCAATTCGACATCGTGGAACGTGCGTGTGAAAGGATGCGGCTTGTCTGTTTCGATAGTTGATTGCGGTACCCACTGGCCACCTACTGCGGTCAAAATGTCAGGGCTGCCTTGGATTGCGGCGCGTTGCATATAACGCATCACTGCGCGTGTCCCACCCAACTCTTCGCCACCACCAGCGCGACCTGGACCGCCGTGAACCATGTGGGGAAGGGGTGCACCGTGGCCTGTTGCCTCAGCCATCGAATCGCGGTTGTTGAAATATAAGCGACCATGAAATGCGCCCGACGCCATTGCGATTTCGCGGGCCACATCGCCGTCATGTGTGATGACGGAAGCAACAAGCGATCCCTTGCCTTTGTTTAACAATTCGGTCGCGTGACCCAAATCACGATATTCCATGATAGTAGAAACAGGCCCAAAGGCCTCAGTATCGTGAACATGCAGTGCGGAATCAGGGTCGTCGCAATGGAAACATATGGGCGGTAAATATGCCCCTTTGCTTTTGGACATTGCGTGGTTTTCGGGATCACCAATTACGCGTTTAGCTTCAGAACCGATTTGCGCGATCTTTTCCAAAACATCATTTTTCTGCGCGTTAGAAACCAGCGCACCCATTTTTGTGCCTTCTTCACGAGGATCGCCAAGGGTTATGTTGGCTAGACGTTTATCAAGTGTTTCGATGATCGCATTGCTGGTACCCTGTGGCACCAAAATCCGCCGAATAGCAGTGCATTTTTGACCAGCTTTGGTGGTCATCTCGCGCTGCACTTCTTTTACGAATAAATCAAATTCGGGTGTCCCGACTTGCGCATCTGGACCCAAAACAGACGCGTTTAGACTGTCTTGCTCTGCTGTAAAGCGGATTGAATTACGCAAGATATTTCCGTTGCCACGCAGTTTTAATGCGGTGTTAGCTGATCCTGTAAAGGTGGCGACATCTTGCAAATCAAGGTGATCTAACATGTCTCCAATACCACCAGACACTAACTGCAGGGCGCCCTTAGGCAGCAGTCCACTGGCTAGCATAATCCGCACGCAAGCCTCAGTCACATAGCAGGTTGCAGTGGCTGGTTTGATAATCGCAGGCATTCCTGCAAGGAGGGTAGGGGCCAGTTTTTCCAACATGCCCCATACCGGAAAGTTGAATGCGTTTATGTGTACCGCAACGCCTTGAAGTGGGGTGCATATGTGGCGCCCCATAAAGGTGCCATTGCGGCTCAGCTGTTCTGGTGGTCCATCGAGATAGATCTGTGCGTCGGGCAGGTCGCGCCGCCCTTTAGAGGCATAGACCAACACAGTGCCAATGCCGCCATCCACATCAATAAGGTGGTCGGCTTGTGTTCCACCGGTGTTGAACGACAACTGATACAGCTCTTCACGATGTTCGCGTAGATGCAAAGCAAGCGCTTTGAGCATTTTTGCACGGTCATGGAATGTCATTGCTCGCAATGCTGGACTGCCGATTTCGCGGCCGTATCCAAGCATGGCCTGAACATCTAAGGCACCGTTTCCGGCTTGTCCGATCACCTCTCCCGTTAGGGCACTTTCAATCGGGCGCGCATCTGCGGACGGGGCGATCCATTGACCAGCGGCAAAGGAATGAACGTTCAGCATGTTGTGTCCTTAATGTTGGTCGTAATTGACGCTTAACGTGTCTGACAATGCGTAGCACTGACAGGTTAAAACGTAACCCGCTTCAACCTCGTAATCTTCAAGAGCGTGATTGCTTAGCATTTCGTATTCACCCTCGGTCACCTTGGCGATACAGGTGGAACAAACGCCTGCCTTGCACGCGAATGGCGCATCTAGATTGTTGGCCAGCGCGGCTTCCAGAACGGACTTGTCCTTTGGCATCTTGAAGGTGTAGTCCGCACCCTCAAACGTCACGGTTGCATCGGTGCCTTTGCTGCCTTCGGCGCGTTCCGAAATCGCTTGTTTCGCGAGGCGCCCTTGTTGGCCAGCGCCAAACAATTCGAACTTGATCTGACTGTCGTCCAAGCCATGGGCCTTTAAGGCTTCAACAATGCCAAGCATCATGGGTTCAGGGCCACAGATGAATGTTGTATCGACAGCTTTGATATCAACCCAAGTTTGAAACAACGCGGCGCATTTTTCTTGATCGACACGCCCGCTAAACAGATCAATGTCTTGGCCAGTTTCGAGGACATGGATAATCGTGAGGCGTTGCATGTAGACGTTCTTAAGCGCCTCTAATTCTTCACGAAACATAATCGTTCCAACTGCGCGGTTGGTGTATATCAGCGTGAATGTACTGTCTGGTTCGCGGGTCAGGACGGTTTTCAGTATCGAGAGAACAGGTGTCACACCTGATCCGCCCGCGAAACCAAGATAGTTCTTCGCCTTGTTAGGCTCAATTTCAGTATAGAATTTGCCCATTGGCGGCATTGCATTCAGCGTGTCGCCAACTTGCAATTCTGTGTTGGCGAAAGTTGAGAAAGCTCCGCCATCAACACGTTTTACGCCGACTTGTATTTTGCCATCATCAAGGCCTGCGCAGATCGAATAATTGCGACGGAGTTTAGTCCCGTCAAAGTCCCGTTCAAAGGTCAGGTATTGGCCTTGTATGAAAGCAAAATCCTCAGAATTTTCAGGCTCTAAAGTCAGTACGACCGCATCGCGAATAGTGCGGTGAATGTCTGTGACGCGAAGGGGAAGGAATGTGGGCATAGGTCAAATACACTTAAAATAATCAAAGGGTTCAAGGCAGTCTGTGCAGCGCCATTGTGCCTTACAGGGGGTTGATCCGAATTGGCTGATCTTCTCAACCTGTACGGATTTACATCTGGGGCACTGGGCGGGTCCACCTGCCGTTTGCGGCGGTGCGATCCCATAGTCTTCAAGCTTTGCTTTGCCCTTTTCAGACAGCCAATCGGTGGTCCATGCAGGTGAAAGTTGACGTTTCAGTGTAACCTTTTTGATCCCGTGATCATTCAAAGCAGTTTCGATATCTAAGTTGATAATGCGCGTTGCAGGGCAACCAGAATAAGTAGGTGTGACGGTTACTTCCAGCATATCGTTCAGCCAAGCAACACCGCGAATGATTCCTAAATCGACCAGCGAAATCACGGGAATCTCTGGATCAGGAACGGCGTCCAGCCACTTCCAGACTTGATCAATAGATGGCTTGGTCATCACCATTTTGCGTCCGGATAAGCACGAGGCAGGAACTGCATTGTTGCAATCATATGGCCCAAATGTTCTGTGTGCCGCGCACCAGTTTTTCCACCTTTATGTGTGAAGTTGTCGGTGGGTATGGAAAGGGTGGCTGTGCCCAGAACGTCATTGGTCAGTTCATCAAACGCAGGACGCAAAGAGGCGACATCAATCAGATCATGTTCGTCAGTCAGGAACATTTCACCAACGTAAGGCCACAACCGATCAAGGCCGGCTTGCATCCGCATGTGGCTTTCTTCAGTTCCGTCCCCAAGAGCGATGACCGTGTCGCTTGAACGCTCCAGATGATATGTCACTTCTTTTAGTGATTTCTCTGCAATGGCTGAGATCTCTGAGTTGTCAGATGATTTGAGCGCAGCCAGAACCAATGAATGCCACGCATCAAAAAGGAATTGGCGCATCATTGTGTGGCCAAAGTCGCGGTTTGGTTGTTCGACCAACAACAGATTGCGAAAATCCCAAACATCACGACGAAACGCCAAAGCGTCTGCATCGCGACCTTTGTCTTCACACTCGGCTGCTAAACCCAACCAAAGTTGTGTCTGTCCGATCAAATCAAGTGCGGTATTTGCCAGCGCAATGTCCTCTTCCAACACGGGCGCAACACCGCACCATTCAGAAACGCGGTGTCCAAGGACCAGTGAGTTATCGCCCATTCGCAGAAGAAATTGTAACGGATCGCTCACATTGCACCCACTTCATCAGGTATGTCGAAAAAGGTCGGATGGCGGTACACTTTATCATCCGCGGGATCGTATAGAGAACCCTTATCCTCTGGGCTGGATGCCGCAATAGTGCTGGACTCGATCGCCCAGATGCTCACGCCTTCTTTGCGTCGTGTATAAACATCGCGTGCGTTCTTGATTGCCATTTCTGCATCAGGTGCATGTAGGCTGCCAACATGGCGATGGGACAAACCATGCGCACCGCGAATAAAGATTTCCCAAAGGGGCCAGTCGTTTGTGCTCATGTTATTTACTCCGCAGCTACTGTGCAGCGCCGCCAAGCGCTTTGATCGACGAAGTCCCAGCCAAATGCGTGGTTTGTCGACCCGTGTTTTTGAAGGTATTCCAAGCGATCCATCGCTTCAGCCAAGTCAGGGGTGTGGTTATCTTCAACCATCCACATCACGAAATGATGTGATGTCATGGTTTGAAACCATTCTTCTTTACGTTCGTAAAAACGCGCATGGACGGTGTTGAAAACGTAGTTGCCAAGTGACGCAACATCTTCCCAAACGGACATGTTTGAGATTATTTCGGCATCACCCGGTACACTGATGTCTGTCGCGTTTCCACTGTCAGACTTCATGCGCCAAACAAAGCCGGGGCTGCGTTCAGCCAAGGCATTGATAGTGTCCAGATTGTCCATAAATCCAGACATGCGCGGATCATCTAGCGGATTGGCTGCGTAACTAACATTGAGTTCAGCCAGTCTCATTCTGCGGCGACCTTCATTGCTTTCTTTTTGGCCGCGTGCGCCATCATACCATCGCGAACCCACGCACCATCATTCCAAGCCTTGTTGCGTGCTTCCATCCGCTCAGTCGTTTCTGGACCATTGCCGCGTAGAACGTCAAAGAACTCATCCCAGTCTGGTTGGCTGAAATCGTAACCGCCCTTTTCTTCGTTCCATTTTAGGTTCTCATCCGGAACGGTCAGGCCAAGGTATTCAGCTTGCGGAACAGTTTGATCCACAAACTTTTGGCGCAGCTCATCGTTGGAGTTCATCTTGATCTTCCACGCCATAGATTGTGCGTAATGGACTGAGTTTTCATCCGATGGACCGAACATCATCAATGACGGGCCCCAGAAGCGGTTAAGGGCGTCTTGTGCCATGTGCTTCTGCGCATCGGTCCCTTTGGACATCGTCATCATGATGTCGAAACCTTGGCGTTGGTGAAATGACTCTTCTTTACAAATTCTCACCATCGCCCGCGCATAAGGGCCGTAGGATGTGCGCTGCAATGGCACTTGGTTCATAATTGCCGCACCATCGACCAACCAGCCGACAGCGCCCATATCAGCCCATGTTAGGGTCGGGTAATTGAAAATGCTTGAGTATTTCATGCGGCCATCAAGCAACATTTCAGTCAGTTCATCACGGGTCACGCCGAGCGTTTCAGCAGCGCAATAAAGGTACAGACCGTGACCTGCTTCGTCTTGAACTTTGGCCAGTAAAATCGCTTTGCGTTCCAAGGTTGGTGCGCGGGTAATCCAATTGCCCTCAGGCAGTTGTCCGACGATTTCAGAGTGGGCGTGTTGACCGATTTGACGGATCAGGTTCTTGCGATAGCCTTCAGGCATCCAATCCTTTGGCTCGATCTTATCGCCAGCGTTGATACGCTCTTGAAACGCACGCTCTTGTGGCTCCATTTCGTCCAACGATTTGACACCCGTACCTGTTGATTTCACCATCTGTGCGTACATAGTTCAAACTCTCTCTAGGATCAGGGCAACACCTTGGCCAACGCCGACACACATGGTGCACAGCGCATAACGACCTTGGGTTCGTTGCAGTTGGTAGGCAGCTGTCATCACCAGCCGTGCGCCAGACATGCCCAACGGGTGGCCTATTGCGATAGCCCCTCCTTGGGCATTAACGCGCGGATCATCGTCTGCAACCCCAAGTGCGCGCATTGTAGCAAGCCCCTGTGCAGCGAAGGCTTCGTTCAGTTCAATAACGTCCATTTGCTCGATGGTCAAACCTGCGCGGATCAGTACTTTTTCACAGGCTGGGATCGGCCCGATGCCCATTACGCGTGGTGCGACACCTGCAGCATTCATTGCAACGATGCGGGCTATTGGTTTGAGGTTGTTTTTTTCGGCGGCAATTTCTGATGCGATCAGCAATGCAGCAGCGCCATCATTTACACCTGATGCGTTCCCCGCGGTCACGGTTAAGTCAGGGCCATTGATGCCGCGCAATTTGGCAAGGCCCTCAAGGTTGGTATTTGGGCGTGGGTGTTCATCCGTGTCTACAACAATAGGGTCACCTTTGCGCTGTTGAATTGTCACTGGCGCAATTTCATCGGCAAACAATCCAGCCTCATGGGCAGAACCCCATCGTGCCTGTGACCGTGCGGCAAATGCGTCTTGGTCTGCGCGGCTAACACTGTGATCTTCGGCAACGTTGTCAGCAGTCTGTGGCATTGAATCGACGCCATATCCCGCCTTTATTTTCGGGTTAACAAAACGCCAGCCAATCGTTGTATCGTGCATCGTCTGTGCACGTCCAAACGCGGTGTCCGCTTTACCCAGAACAAGTGGTGCGCGGCTCATGCTTTCAACACCACCCGAGATAACCATATCTAAATCACCAGATTTGATACCGCGTGCAGCCATACCAACCGCATCCATACCTGAGGCACACAAGCGGTTTACGGTAATGCCGGGGACATCAATTGGCAGGCCTGCAAGCAATGTAGCCATGCGTGCAACGTTACGGTTGTCTTCGCCGGCTTGGTTTGCACAGCCTAAGATGACGTCATCAATGCTGGACCAATCCACTTGCGGGTTGCGTTCTATGAGTGCCGCAATGGGTGCCGCAGCTAAATCATCTGTGCGTACGGAAGAAAGCGAACCTCCATAACGACCGATCGGTGTGCGCTGCGCGTCACAAATAAAAGCGTCCATAAATGCCTCCCGCTTGTTCTAAGCTTAGGCGGAGGAGCGGTTCGATGCAATTTAAATGTTACTCAATTTCTGACGCGGGTAGAGTTTTGTAACACGTGTTGAAGTTCAGCTCACTGATCAAACAACTCAGTACTGGGCCGTCACCAAGATGTTTGGCTCAGTTTGAAATGTAAGGACGAGTAAGATGCTTACGTCAACACATGAGGTTTGTCGACGTCAGCATTAGTAACCTACTCAACTGGGGTCTGGTAGTAGGCTACGACACGGACGGAGTCGATTTTTGAGCATGAAATTAGAGGCACTAAATTCAGGGAAAATCAATTCCAGTGTTCATTGGTCGGGCGGAGCTTTAGGGGTTCCACCCGACATGCTTCTTGGCGTCAATTCAACAGGAGAAGAGCTTCGAATTTTTTGAGTTTTGGTTGTGCCAGCTGATAATTTTCCAAACCGGCAGGAGTTCTTAGTTCAGGAAACAACGAATATATTTCATCACGGGAACTGTCATCGATCCCGTTCATTGGGGAGACCTCGAGAGTTTCCCTCAAGTGCTTCCTGGGAGCGGCATGCAGGATGAGGGTCTTGAATATTACTGACCATTTGCCCTTGGTGATGTCTTATGGGGTCTCCTTACGGGTCCCCTATATG
>Ga0233426_10002575_pt1 | contig 14994 bp, 12 predicted proteins | sample SI_118_April2016_6_FD_179875 | JGI IMG/M metagenome (GOLD analysis project Ga0233426, IMG submission 179875) | Seawater microbial communities from Saanich Inlet, British Columbia, Canada - SI_118_April2016_10_MG | ecosystem: Environmental > Aquatic > Marine > Inlet | place: Canada: British... | reverse complement strand
TAATTATTGCCATTTGTTTTGGTGGAATGTTAAAGGCTCAGCAGCTACCACAAATCACACAATATATGATTAATAATTATGCAGTAAACCCTGCTGTTGCTGGGATGTATGATTATTATCAAGTAAAAACAACTATTCGTAACCAGTGGGTAGGTATTACTGATGCACCAAGAACTACTGTATTAAGTATTTATGGAAGAAAAAACAGGAATGTTGGTTTAGGTGGTTTAGTGTTTAATGATCAAGCAGGGCCAACAAGTAGAATTGGAGGTTCAGCATCTTATACCTATTCTTTTGCAATGACAAGGGCAGTAAAGATGTCATTTGCCTTGTCAGGTGGATTTACACAGTTCAAGATCACTAAACAGGGTTTAAATATTAAAGATAAGGACGACCCCTTTATGCAAGGAGGTGATGTTGTAAGGTCCGCTCCTGACGCAACTTTTGGCTTTAACATCTATGGTGATAAATGGTATATTGGAGCTGCAATTCCTCAATTATTAAGTGCAAATTTAAATTTGATTGATGATGATTTTGTGCGAATATATAATACTAACCTTAATACTTTAGATGATGTAGAAAGTAAAGGTAAGTTAGCTCAGCATATGTATGTTCTAGGTGCTTATAAGCATAACTTTAATCCTTTTTGGTCAATAGAGCCATCAGTATTATTAAAAACTGTTGGAGCGGCTCCATTACAATTTGATTTTGGCCTAAAAACTACTTATAATGATAAATTATGGTTTGGAATGGATTATAGAAATAATGGTGAAATAGCTGCGCTCTTAGGGTACTCAATTCAAGAACGATTTATGATTGGATATTCTTATGATGTATTAAATTCTAATATGAGTGGTTATGCTGGAGGTTCACATGAATTTATGATTGGTATTCGTTTTGTAGCTGCAGATGAATCAGATATAATGAAATAGAAAGAGAAAGCCCTCACGGAAGTGAGGGCTTTTTTTATGTTGTATAATTTGAAAAAGATTAATACAACCCAAAACAAGTATTACGACAGGACAAATATATAATCATTATCTCATTTTTATAAGTATCAGACATACAAGATGTTAACATGTTTTTGTTAATTTTATATGTTGAATAAAATGAAAGAGAGGACTCCTAAAACAGACTTCTATTCATATATTTGCAATTCATAAACGAAAAGTATGAAGATTGCAATTTTAGGGACAAGAGGAATACCAAATAACTATGGAGGTTTTGAGCAATGTGCAGAGTATTTATCTGTTGGATTAGTTGAAAAAGGACATGAGGTTACAATCTATTCTCCAACTTTTCATCCTTATAAGGAGGAGTCATATAAAGGGGTTAAAATAGTGCGAAAAGCAAGCCCAGAATTTATACTGGGGCAATCTGCTTCTAATTTTATTTATGATTATTTATGCCTGAAAGATGCTGTGAAACAGGATTTTGATATTATTCTTGAATTAGGACTTATAACTGCTTCATTATCCCTTATTTTTTGCAATCACAGAGGAAAGGTTATTGCAACTAACCTGGATGGGTTAGAGTGGAAAAGATCAAAATGGAGTAAAATAGTTCAAAAGATAACTAAAACACTAGAAGAGTATGGTGTTAAGCATTCTGACTATTTAATTGCAGATAATGCGGGTATTCAAGAATATATACATGATGAATACAATCGAAAATCAGAATTTATTGCATACGGAGCAGTTGATATTAAACCTCAAAATACAGATTGTTTATCAGAATATGGATTAAAAGCTAATAATTATTTATTATCTGTTGCAAGACTAGAGCCGGAGAATAACTTGGAGATGATGTTTGATGGTTATATTGCTAGCGGAATAGATACACCTTATTTTGTAGTTGGGAATCATCTTACTAATTATGGCGATTTCCTTAAGGATAAATATAGAAATACTGGTATTATATTTCTAGGCGGAATATTTAATAAAGAGCATTTAGATAATATCAGGTATTATTCAAAGTATTATCTACATGGCCATTCGGTAGGAGGTACTAACCCTGCTTTATTAGAGGCAATGGCGGCTCAGACCTTTATTATTGCACACGATAATCTATTTAATAAATCAGTGATAAATGAAAATGCATATTATTTTAATAGTTCTAATTTATTAGCTAACTTGCTAAAGGATAATGAAATTATAAAAAATAAATCGTCATTTGTGAAGAACAACCTCTCTAGAATTGATAAAACATATAGGTGGTCAATTGTTGTAGATCAATATGAGTCTTATTTTAAAAGAATCCTAAACAATAAATAAATCGGAAGCAATAGCATCAGCATATAACTTTCCTGATTTACTAAGTACATAGTTTTTATCCTCCGTGTAAACTTTACCTTGCTCTATCCATTTTAGGACTTCCTCTTTAAAGTGCTGTTGTGTATCCATTCCAAACTGAGTTACTATATAATTTAGATTTACGCCCCAAATTGTACGCAAAGCCGTAAATATATATTCATTGTATTGTTGGCTATTACTGAGTTCTTCTACCTCAAAATAATTATTATTTGTATTTATCTTTTCAATGTATTGCTTATTAGAGGAGATATTCCATTGTCGGCTTGTTCCATTAAAAGAATGAGCAGAAGGACCAACTCCTAAATAGTGTTGGTTTTTCCAATAAGCAGTATTGTGATTGGAAAAATAACCATCCTTCCCAAAATTGGAAATTTCATAATGGATAAAATCATTTTCAGTTGCAATTTGCACTAAAGTGTTAAAGTGCTCTACTGTTATTTTATCATCTAAAGGAGTAACCTTTTTCTTTTCTATAAGATGTTTTAAGGCAGTTTTGGGCTCTACTGTTAAGGAGTAAGCTGAAAAATGCTGAATATCTAAAGCTAGCATTTGTATTAAATTTTCTTTCCACTTTTCATTGCCTTGTTCAGGGAGTCCATAGATTAAATCAATAGTAATATTCTTAAATCCTACTTCCTTAGCAAGATGAATACAACCAAGTGCTTGCTTTGCATTATGGGAGCGATTCATGAATGTTAAATCAGCATCATCAAAGGATTGTATTCCTATACTTAATCGATTAATTCCAATATCTTTTAAATCAGTAAGCATATTCTTGTCTAAATCATCTGGATTGCATTCTAGAGTAATTTCAGCATCAGTAGCAATTGTAAAATAACTAGAGATAGTAGTTATTAAACTGTCTATTTCTGCCTTACTAAGTATAGATGGCGTTCCTCCTCCAAAATAAATAGAGCTAATTGTTTCGTCATTTAAGTAAGCTTGCCGCATTGCAATTTCTTTTTTAATGCTTTTTAGCATTTCTACTTTGTCATTTTGTGCAATTCTGAAATGAAAATTGCAGTAAGTACATTGCTGTTTACAGTAGGGAATATGAATATAGATGCTTGCCAAAATATTTTCTTTAAAATGTTTGGCTAATATAAAAAAGCATTTACTTTTGCCACTATTAATAATTAGTCTAAATAAAAATAAAAAAATGAAAATGACAATTGTATTGATGATGCTTGTAGCATTATTTAATGGTGTAAATGCACAGAATAGTGCAGAGAAAATTATTGCAGGAAATCCTGGACTTCACATTGGTGGTTATGGTCAAGTAGATTTCAACTTACCGTCAAGAGATGGTGCAATTCACAAAAACGGTACTTTAGACGTACACAGATTAGTAACATTTTTTGGATATAACTTTAACGAAAGAACTGCATTTTTTTCTGAGGTAGAATTTGAGCATGTAACTGAAGTATATGTTGAGCAAGCATTTTTAGATTATAAGATAAAAAACAATTTATCGGTAAGTGCAGGTTTAATGCTTATCCCAATGGGAATTCAAAATTTATACCATGAACCAGCTACTTTTAATGGTGTTGAAAGAACAAATGTAGACAAATATATTGTACCTTCTACATGGAGAGAGATTGGTATTGGAGTAAACGGTAGAAGTATTGAGCACTCAGTAAGCTACCAAGCTATGGTTGTTAACGGGTTTAATGGTTATGATGGATCTGGAGTATTCAGTGGAAATAAAGGACTAAGAAGCGGAAGACAAAAAGGCGCAAAGTCTTATATTACTTCTCCTGATTTTGCTGGTAGAGTCTCTTATTACGGTCATCCAGGATTAAACTTAGGATTCTCTGCCTATGTAGGTGATTCAGAAAGTAAAGCCTATGATGGTTTAGATTTAGCTGATGAAACTGCTGTTGCAGGTGCTGATTCTACAATAATTGGTGTTCAGATGATTGGTGTTGATGCGAGATATACTAAAGGTGCTTTGCAATTAAGAGGACAATATATTGTTGCTAACTTATCAAATACTGACCAGTACAATACGCTTACAGGAAAAGATTTAGGAAGTAAACTTACAGGATATTATGCTGAGGCAGGATATAACTTAATGGATGGAATCATTCCTTCTATTGCTAGTGAAACAGAAGAATTGATTGCTTTTGCAAGATATGAAAACTACAATACGCATGCGGCAGTTGCTGAAGGTTTCTCAATTAATGATTCTTATAACAGAACTGATATTACTATAGGATTAGGATTTAAAGTTGCACAAGGAGCAATGTTTAAAGCTGATTACCAAATTAAATCAAATGCTGGATCTGATAAAAAATCAGGACAGTTTAACTTTGGAACTGCAATCTGGTTCTAAAAAAGTTTTTAGTAAATGCATTCTAAAAAAAATATTAGCAAAGTGGCTACTTTAATAGTAGCTGCTTTGTTATTTTTTTCATTTACGACCGTTTATGTGTTAAGCACAAAAGATTGGAAGAAAATCGAAAAAAATGCAAAAGATATATTCAATACAGAAGTGCTTATTTTTTCTGAAATTGAAAATATCCCAAATCCTGGAGTAACTCGTTTTTATAAAATAAATGACTTAGGGTTTTTAGCTTTTGATCAAGCTCCATCCAAATTTCATAAGTTTGAATACTATATGTTATTTAGTAATAAAGGAGAAATTCTTAAAATAGAAGTTCTGAATTATAATGAAAATTATGGTGTTGAAATCTGTAATAAAAGATGGTTAAAACAATTTCAGTATATCAATACAAATTCTTTTTTTTCGTTTAATAATAGCATTGATGGTATTTCAGGAGCTACACTCTCTGTGCAGAGTATTAGTGCTCATAGTTGGAAAGTAACAGAAAAATTAAAGTCCTATCTTAAGCAAAAATAATTTACTACTTTTGGTTTTATGACCAATGATTACTTTTCAAACCTCACCCCAGAAGAAAAACACATTCTAAAAGAGAAGGGAACGGAAGCTCCTTTTTCTGGAGAATATAATGAACATTTTGAAGCGGGAGTTTTTATCTGCCGTGCTTGCGAAAATCCATTGTATGAATCCAATACAAAATTTAATTCTGGTTGTGGTTGGCCTTCCTTTGATGATGAAATACAAGGAGCGATTACTCGATATGAAGATTTAACAGGAGGTAGAGTAAGAACAGAAATTTGTTGTGGAAACTGTGATGGTCATTTAGGCCATGTGTTTAAAGGAGAGCAAATCACAGAAAAAGATACACGCCATTGTGTAAATTCGTTAAGTATTCAATTTAAAGCTTATAAAAATTTAGAAAAAGCTACCTTTGGAGCAGGGTGTTTTTGGCAAGTAGAAAAGCTTTTTAAAGCTACTAAGGGGGTGTATCTATCATCAGTTGGTTATATGGGAGGTACTACTGAAAATCCTACTTATAATCAGGTTTGTTCAGGCACTACAAATCATGCTGAAGTGGTACATGTTTACTTTAATCCTACTGTAATTGCATACAATGATTTATTGCAGCTATTTTGGGGCAACCATAACCCTACTACACTAAATAGGCAAGGATTAGATAGAGGCACACAATATCGTTCAGTTGTTTTTTATCATTCTCAAGTCCAAAAAAGTAGTGCAGAACAATCAATTGTTGCTGAAAAACAAAATTGGAAAAATCCAATTGTAACACAAGTATTAGCCGCTACAAATTTTTATAGAGCAGAAGAATATCACCAGAACTACCTGAATAAAAATAACCTAGGAAGTTGTGGTATTTAAGGTTTTAGGAAGTTTTATGCAAAATGTAGTTCCCACCCCTTTTTCTGATTGCATTACAAAAATACTTCCCTTATGATACTCCTCAACAATACGCTTAGATAATGAAAGCCCTAAGCCCCAACCTCTCTTTTTGGAGGTTACTCCAGGCTTAAATATATTGTTCAAGATTGAACGATCAATACCATCACCATTATCAGTAATATCTAGGATTACATTGTAAGCATCTTCTGTAATAGATATTTTTATTTCCCCTTTTCCTTTCATTGCATCCACTGCATTTTTTACTAAATTTTCTACTACCCACTCTAGTAATATGCTATTGATAGGAATCTTTATTTCCTTCTCAGGAAAATCAAGTGTAAATAAAGTATTTACTGGCATTCTGGATTTTAGGTATTCAATAGATTGCTTTATAAGATGAACAACATCCTTCTCTTTTAACTCTGATTGCGACCCAATTTTTGAGAAGCGATCAGTTATGGTTTCTAACCTTTTAATGTCCTTTCCCATTTCAAAAACCATGCTCTCAGTCCCTTCTTTTTCTTTCAGTAATTCAACCCAAGCCATTAATGAAGAAAGTGGGGTTGCTATCTGATGTGCAGTTTCTTTTGCCATTCCAGCCCACACCTTATTTTGTTCTGATTTTCGGCTGGCACTAAACATAAAGTAGGCGATAAACATAAATAGCCCGATAAATCCTAATTGATAAATAGGGTAATATCTTAAGCGATATAGCAATGCTGAATCCTGGTAATAAATCCATTGTTTATCTCCCAAAATATTAATTTCAATTGGCTCTTCTTCACCTTCTCTTATTAGGTTAAGTTCCTTTCGGAGGTATGATTTTGTAATTTCTTTATTTTGGATGAGTCCAAGTTTTAAAAGTAGACTATCTGTTTTACTATAGTAATTGAAATTTCTGTGCTCTAATATACTATCGCATTCATCAACTAAAATAACGGGTATATTCCTGTTTTCGGATATTACTTTAATAGCCAAAGAATAATCTCCCTCACCTGTTAAGCTAACTAAATGCTTGGTAGCGTGTGCCCAAAGTTCAATCTTTTTACGTTCCTCATTTTTTAGTTGCTTTACCAAACGATTGGTTACAAAAAGAGAGGATAACCCAATAATTATTGCAAAACCTAATAAGGTGAATTTCCACTTTTGTTTTTTAGAATATATATCCATTTTATTGTTTATTCATCATCCCATTCAATAATTACATCTTGCCCAGCTTCTTGTTTTTCTTGTTCTTTAGTTTGCAAAATATCTTGTTGAATAATAGTAGTTATTGTTTCTTTTTCTTTTGAGATTCCTTTCTGAATATCTTCTCTAAATCGTATGCCATCAAATGAAACATTAGGATTATCAGAATTCCCTGTCATCTTAAAATAAATAGTATTAAATACTTTGCCATTTTCTTTTATCTCTCCAAATTCATTCTTCTTAATTTGTGTATTTTTCTTTCTGAACTTAGTTGACATTAGCTCGGATAATAAAAGTTTTATGCGGTAATCTACCTCCTGCTCAAAAGTATGTGTTCCTGATATGAAAACAGATAATGCAGAGGATTTTATCTCCATTGTAGGGATTGTGATGATGTTGTTGTCAATCTCAATTGTATTCTCTAATGCTGAAAACTGCACTTCTCTTAAGTCATCAAGACTTACGTAATCTGATAGGCTTTCAAGGGGTTTAAATTGTATCAATTCCCCTTTTTCAATAACTAAGTGTGATTTTACTTTTAACTCTTCTTTTTCAAAAATAAAACCAGGCTTCCAAGTGGCTTGCATTTGTATTTCAGCAGTACCAATTCCTTTTATATGTTTTGCTGTTATAAAGTCTTGCTTAAAGTTATTAAATGCTAAAAAGGCATTTCGGATATTTATTTTTTTCAAGTTTAAGAGGGAGAATAATTTCAGCTTATTATTAGCTGATTCATAAAACTTAAAGTTCCCTGCAACACTTCCGCTTAAGCTATTTAGCAGCATACTTTCTCCAGTAAGCGTTCCGTTTTTATAAGCTAATTTCCCTGTAATATCAGAAGCAATAAAATCATTATAGCTAAAAGTTGTAATGTTAGTATTCAAATTTGTACTAATCCACTTGGGCATAGTTCCACTACTTTCTCCTTCTGATAAATCCTTTAAAGTAAGCAATTCATCAAATTTTATATAAGTTGAATTCAGGTTTCCCGTAACATCAATTTCATCCCTTTCATTTAAGATATAAGCAATTAAATCAGTTATATCACCTTCAAAATTAAGGTCGCTATCAGCAATAGTAATAACGCTATTCTCTACTTCAATTTTATTGTTTTTAAATTTGCAATCAGCTGACTGAAAGTTAAATTTTAAAGGAAAATTATTGTATTTAAAACTAGCATTCTTAAAATTAGCAGTAGTGTTATGTTGTGCTTTTAAGAAGTAGTTTTTGAACCTGCTATCAAAGGAAATATTTCCTGAATAGTGCGTATTGGCAAATAGTTTTCCTTGCAAATTAAAAAATGGAGAGTCTTCAAAATAATGGTTAAGTTCTGCTAAGTCCCAGCTAGATGTAAGGTTGGTGGTTAGGTAGTATTTATTCAGGTTTGTAATTGTAAAATCACCTTTTATATATCCATTTTCTGTTTTGGCATCAAACTGAGTAATATCAATTTTAGTCTGCTTAAAATTTCTAGCCTCTCCATTGGTTATCTTGGCATTCAGGTTTATATTTTTTAAAGTAAATGGCCTGCTTTTTAAATTAAAATGTCCTTTGTCAATATTCAAACTCATAACTAGTAAAGGATTGCTTTCCTTGCTTATCAATCCCTTTATATTTCCTTGGCAATTTAAGTTCCCATTCGCCTGAAAAGAACTATAAATGCTCTTTAAGTGATCAGGAGTATGTTGCATTACAGAGGTTAATTCTTGATTCTCACAGGAAAAATTTAAATCAATTGTATTGCTGTGAAAAATACCACCAGCAATTGTTGCTTTCACCTGTTCAATGTAGATTAATGAACCTTGTTGAATAAAAATACTATCCAATTGAAAAGAAAGGTTAGCAAGTAGTTTTAGGTTTTTTTCCTGTACATAATCTCTGTTATTTACTTTTAGGTACTTGGAAAATAGTTTTGCGTTTAAGCTTATATTTTCCTCCTTAAAGTTAAGCATGGCTTGTGTTGTATGCCAATCAATATCTATGTTTTTAGTTTTGCACTTTACACTAGTATTTAGTAAAAGTAATTGGTCCAAAGTAAGCTTACTTTTGTTGCCTTCAGTAACTTTGAAAATGGCAAAATTAGGCTTATTGTCTTTGTTGTATTTAATATTTATTTTCCCCTGAGAAACAATCACTGTTTTAATGTCAATCTTATTTAGGAGAATATCAAAAATACTTAGTTCAATATAAGTGGCTTTGGCATAAAACAAAGTGTCATTATCAAACCCCTCTTTTTCAAAAGCAAGTAAATTATCAATTTTAACAGAGGCTGAGGGAAATTTCTCATACAAACTAAAGGCAACTCTTCCTAATTGCAATTCGGTTGTCATTTGCTCTTGGATTTTGCTTACTACTGTTTTTTCAACTTTCTCGCTAAAAAAAAAGGTAATAACAAATCCTGAAATTAGAAAGAATAGACTAATCCCTATAAGAGTTTGAAAAATGCGTTTAAATAATTGTTTCATTAAGCGGATAAAAATACGATAATCAAAACAATAACGAAAGACTTTAGCTTATGGTATAAATTAAAGCCTTCTTAGGATATTTATTTCATCCTGTGTAAGATGTCGGAAGTGTTTTCTTGGTAAATCTTTCTTTGTAAGCCCTCCTAAATATACTCGATCAAGTTTAATAGTTCGGTAGCCTAATTTTTCGAATAATTGCTTTACTAATTTTATTCCACCATTGCTATTTTCAATCCCAATTTCATTTTTATCTTTACCATTTATGTAAGATATTAAATCAAGAGTTACTGTTCTACCATTCATAAAAACTCCTTCACGGATATTTTCTAGATGTAATTGACTCAAGTTTTTATCTAATGTGATTTGATAAATTTCTTTTATATTCTTTTTTGATCCTCCTAGTTTTTTGGCTAAATCAGTATCATTTGTAAAAAGCAATAATCCTGTTTCTAATTTATTTAGCTTATCAACTGGATATACTCTTTCTTTACAAGCTTGCTTTATTAGTTGCATTACTGATACAGTGCTAGTGGTAGAATCAATCCTTCCAGAATAATTTTTTGGTTTGTTTAAAAGTACATATCTTGGCGTATCTGACTTTAACCTTTGTCCGTTAAATTTCACCTCATCAGTTTGGCTAACTCGAAATCCCATTTCGGTAACTCCCACACCATTTACGGTAACTACTCCTGCTTCAATAAATTTATCCGCTTCTCTTCTGCTACAAACTCCTGCGTTAGCAATAAATTTATTCAGCCTCATTTTTCCGTCCTGTACAGATTTTTTTTCATTCTGCCTAGTACGAAATGATGATTTTGCTTTAGGATTTGGGGTTTCGCTAAAGTCTCTTCTGGTTTTTCCTTCTCTTCTCATCTTGAAAATTTTTGCAAAGATACTTAAAAAGCATTGGGGATATGCTCTATTTTTGTTTCATCTTTAGCGATTATAATACTTACTACATCAAATCTTATTTCAGCATCAGTTGGGTATTGTTCCAAATAACCCTCAGCAGCATCTTTATACAATGCAATTTTCTTTTTATTAATAGCATCTTCAGGTTTCCCAAACTTTTTACTACTTCTAGTTTTTACCTCTACAAAAACTAAAAATTCATCTTTTTGAGCTATAATATCAACTTCTGCTTTTTGGTATTTCCAGTTTGTTTGCAAGATGTTGTAGCCATCCCTTTGCAATACCATAAAGGCAATTAACTCCCCATCTTTCCCTAGTTTATTATGCTTTGCCAATTTTTAATTGAGGATTATTTTCTTTTCTACACTACCGTCATCATAAATGTAGAACAAAGGAGAGTTCTTAGTTGTACTTGCATTTCTTCCTAGTACATCAGTTATTTTAACTAATTTTCTTGGGCTAGCATTTACTTCAGCAATTGCAGTTACATTACACGGTAGTAAAGGGAATAAGAAGTCTGTTGTAAAATCTAATGCTTGTATGAATTGGGGTTCTGCATTCCCTGCTGCTGCCCAAGTATGGCCAGTTCCAGCAAAAATTAAAGCATCATTTATAAGTCCTAAATTATCAGCAATTGGGTGAATTTCTCCAGCACCACAAAGAGTAAGTACGCTAGGGTTCCCAAGTCCTGGGCCGCAATTATAGTTTACAGTTTCATCCTGGTCACCATGACAACTTACAATAGGCTCGTCATTTGCATCTATCCAAGATAAATCATTAATTCCTCCAGCAAAACTAATTATTCCACTTACTGAAGATGGGTAGCCCAAATTTCCTGCATCCCCTTCAATCCCTCCTAAATTATTAGCAACTGCTTGTATATCAAAAGGACTAGTTGGTAAATCAGAAACACTATCCAAATATGCTAAGTGAATAGCTGCAACTGCTCCTGCTGAGTATCCTCCTACAAAAATTGTATTTGGGTCAACTCCATACGCATCACCATTAGCAAAATCTTTTCTGAAAAAGCGAACAGCAGCTTTCAAGTCAAAAGTAGCCTTTAGTACTTCTTCATATTGTTCGTCCTGATTAGATAAGAAACTAACAATATTAAGTAAAGAAACTAAACGATAGTTTACAGAAGCAACAATATATCCTTTTTTAGCAAAAGCAGTGCAAAAATCTACACAATCTATACTTGATTTATCTCCACCATAAAAAGAGCCACCGTGCACATATAAAATTACAGGACGGTTGGTTTCAGTATCTCCATCAGGAGTATAGATATCCATTTCATGAAAATTATCCGTATAAACATCAGAATAATTAACTGTAGTTGTAGTAACAGTACTAAAAATTTCAGTTTGATACCTTCCGTTACATTGCGCAAAAGCAACTACATTAATTAAGGCAAACAGGAGTGTAAGTGTTTTTTTCATAATTTATATTTTAGATTGCGAATATAGCATTTATTATGCATGCATAGTAAATGCTATTGTTTTAATTTTTCTAATTGCGCTTCAATTTGTTCATCTTCAATTTTATTAAACAAATGAGTAGCAGGATTTATTTTATGATTATCAGAAATAATGATTCCTCCAGCATCTTTCCAACTTACATTTTCAAGAGCTAAAATTCCTTTTAGTTTTTCGGAAGAAAAGGGCATAAAAGGTTCGGATAATACACCTAAAGAAGCTGCAATCTGCATGGAAATATTCATGATAGTTTCTGTTCTAGCTTCATCCGTTTTCTTCAACTTCCAAGGCTCAGTATCGGCTAGGTATTTATTTCCTAATCGTGCTAAATTCATTAATTCACCCAAAGCCTCACGGAAACGATATTTTTCAATAGAAGCTCCAATCTTATCAGGAAATGCTTTTAATTTAGCTAGTACTTCTTTATCGTAATCATCCAATTCATTACAAGCCGGAACAACTCCTTCCCAATATTTATTAGTTAACACAACTACACGATTAATAAAATTCCCAAAGATAGAAACGAGTTCATTATTGTTTCTTGCCTGAAAATCAGCCCAAGTAAAATCCGTATCTTTACTTTCAGGAGCTGTGGCACAAAGTGCATAACGCAAAGCATCTTCCTGTCCTTTAAAATCTTCCAAATATTCGTGCAACCAAATTGCCCAATTACGAGATGTAGAAAGTTTCTTTCCTTCCAAATTTAAGAACTCATTGGCAGGAACATTAGTTGGTAAAATATATCCTTCATGTGCTTTTAGTATGATTGGGAAAATAATACAATGGAAAACAATATTGTCTTTCCCAATAAAATGAACCAATTCTGTTTCTTCATTTTTCCAGTAATCTTCCCAATTTTTATTATTGTCAGCTGCCCATTGTTTGGTTGCTGAAATATAGCCAATTGGCGCATCCAGCCAAACATAAAGTACTTTGCCATTAGCATCTTTTACTGGTACTTTTACTCCCCAGTCCAAGTCACGCGTCATGGCACGGGCTTGTAATCCTCCATCAATCCATGATTTACATTGGCCAATTACTTGGCTTCTCCAAGTTTTAGGGTCATGATGATTTTCGCCATTCAATATCCCATTTTCAATCCATGGTTTTAACCACTGTTCATGATTTTGCATTGGCAAATACCAATGGGAAGTTTCTTTTTTTATGGGTGTATTTCCACTTAAAGTTGATTTCGGATTTATCAATTCTTCAGGGCTAAGTGCTGAGCCACATTTTTCACATTGATCGCCATAAGCTCCTGCAGCATTACACTTTGGGCACTCGCCACTAATGTATCTGTCCGCTAAAAACTGCTTATTTTCTTCATCATAATATTGTTCAGCTGTTTTTTTAGTGAACACATTTTTATCTTCTAGTGTTTTGAAAAAATCTTGTGCCGTTTCATGATGTAATTGATCAGAAGTTCTGTGATAAATACTAAAATCAATTCCAAAATCAGCAAATGCTTTTTTATTGATGTTATGGTATTTATCTACAATTTCCTGTGGAGAAACGCCATCTTTTTTTGCACGCAAAGTAATGGCAGCACCATGCTCGTCCGATCCGCAAACAAAAGCAACATCATGTCCTTTTCCTTTTAAATAACGAACATAAATATCGGCTGGTAAATAGGCTCCTGCAATGTGTCCAATATGTAAAGGCCCATTTGCGTAAGGTAGTGCTGAAGTAACTGTGTATCTTTTTATGCTCATTTCTCTCAGAAAAAATTATTTTCGCAAAGATAAGTTTTACAAACGAATAAACTGCATTTATGATAATCCCTAAAAAATTAAGAATTGGCGATAAGATTGGTATTATTTCTACTGCCCGAAAAATAACTTTTGAAGAATTAACTTCAGCAATTAAAACCCTTGAAAGTTGGGGGTTACAAGTGGTATTGGGCAGCAACCTTTTTGGTGTTGACAATCAATTTTCAGGAACAATACAGCAGAGAAGTGCTGATTTGCAAAGTATGATAGATGATAAAAGCATAAAAGCAATATTGTGCGCAAGGGGCGGTTATGGTACTGTTCAAGTTATTGATAATATTGATTTTTCAAACTTGAAAAAAAATCCAAAATGGATTGTTGGTTACAGTGATGTTACTGTTTTGCATTCGCATTTGAATACTTTAGGACTTGCAAGTTTTCATGCGACTATGCCTATAAATTTTGAGACTAATACTAAGGAAAGTGTAGAATCATTTAAAAAGGCTCTTTTTGGAAGTAAAGATAAAATTGAATGTAAGGTGCATCCATACAATAAATATGGAAAAGCTGAAGGAGAAGTAGTTGGTGGAAATCTTTCAATTTTATATAGTTTATTAGGGTCAGATTCGGATATAAATACAGATGGAAAAATATTGTTTATTGAAGATTTGGATGAATATTTATACCATATGGATAGGATGATAATGAACCTGAAACGCAATGGAAAATTTACAAAACTAAAAGGCTTAATTGTTGGTGGAATGAGCGATATGAATGACAATGCTATCCCCTTTGGTAAAACAGCAGAGGAGATAATTTTAACACATACTAAGGAATATAATTTCCCAATTTGCTTTGGTTTTCCTGCAGGGCATTTGACGGATAATAGGTGCATAAGATTAGGTGTAGAATCAGTATTGGAAATAAATGAAAATGGCGTAAGTTTGTCGCAAGAATAAAATTGAATATGAGTTTAGAAAAATATTTTTCACCTTTCAGAAATCAAGTAGTTGGTAGAGATCAAACTTTTACATCTCCATTTGGAGAACAAAAAATAATCTATGCCGATTGGACAGCAAGTGGAAGAATCTATAAAGGGATAGAGGATAAGTTAAATAATGATATTTTCCCTTTTGTTGCCAATACCCATACTGAAACTTCAACAACTGGTGCAACAATGAGTTTGGC
>Ga0233426_10002568_pt1 | contig 15011 bp, 17 predicted proteins | sample SI_118_April2016_6_FD_179875 | JGI IMG/M metagenome (GOLD analysis project Ga0233426, IMG submission 179875) | Seawater microbial communities from Saanich Inlet, British Columbia, Canada - SI_118_April2016_10_MG | ecosystem: Environmental > Aquatic > Marine > Inlet | place: Canada: British... | reverse complement strand
AAATACTACACATTTGACGGTTTTATGATAAAAACAATTTTTATTTTTTCATTTTTTCATAATTCCACATGATATCAAGTAATGTACTATCTAAATCACTAAAATTAACCGGAATATTATTTTTTAATAAAGAATATTGAGTATTAATTGTATAAGTAATGCCTGGTCTAGTAGTTATATCATAATTTACATTCTTAGTTTTACCATAATGTATATTATGTAATATTTTTTCACAATAGTCATTTTTCCCATGTCTTAATAACAAATATGCATCTAACGTATCATACATTGGATACTGATTTTGTTTGGCATTATATTCGTCATTCTGAATAATATTATTTTTAATATAATATCTTGAGGTAAATTTATATTTATAATAGAACTCGATATTATGTGATGAAATAACATTTTTATCTTCATAATTATTATTATTAGAATTGTTTGCCAAATTATACCATTTTAAAAATTCTGTATTTGATCTTACTAAAGAATATAATAAAGAATTTCTAACTGGTATTAGTGGGAAAATGATATGATTGGTGTGCATTATACTCTGATAAAATGATATAATATAATTTTATATCATTTTATTATATTATATTCTTTGTTTTACACGTATTGACGTCTAAAAATCCGATTGCCTAACTAAATTACTGTAGTTTACTTAGTCCCTTATCAGTATTCTTTGATGTAACAATATTTTCTCCTTCAAATAACTCTGTGCGGATATCATCGGATGTTGCATCATTAGAAATAGCATTCACATTGGTCATATTCATGACACTCACTAATTCACCATCTTCATTTATGGTTTGCGACAATTTATTGCCAGATGCAGTAGCCTTCTCAATATTTTCTTCAATTGCACGTTGTTTAGTTTCTTTAATTCTTTGATCGAATGCATCCTTTGCCTTTTCTTCATTCTTCTTCTTTTCACTCATGAGTTCATTAAGTGTTTCTTCCATATATTCAACACGTCCAGTCTTATAAGCCTCGGGATGGAATGGAACCCACATACCGACAGGTCCAACATATACATCGTGGTTAGGATCATTTTGGCGCAACATCTTACATCTTAACTCTGCTTCTTGTTGTGTGGGAAATACACCACGAACCTTAATACCGCGTACATTTGTTTGAAATGAATATTTCTCTCCAAATTCCTTATCTAATGTTTCTTCGTTGTTATCAATAAAGGTCTTATACTCATCTTCAATTGTGGTATTAATCAAATTGTCTTTTTCGTCCTTTAAAAATTCTTGTAAGTCTTCAGTTACCTTTGTGGAATCCAAATTGTATTTATAGGATAAGAAACTCAAAAATTGGTTGTATTTCTCGAGTGATTTAGAAAAATCCCACTTATTTAGGAATTTTTCGAATAAAAACATGTTTTTTTGCTTCAAAATATCCTCGGGGGAGATAAAGGAAAGGCATGCGAACTTTTGACCAGCAATAGATCTGTCTTCATCTAGTAGATCAACGTAATCTTTATTCTCACTACCATCAGCATTAAGTTTCAAAGGGACATTCTCGGGCTTAGAAAAACTCATTATGATATGTTACATATTTTTGCTTTTAAGTTTTAATATATTATATATTTTTTTTTCTAACGGATTAATATATAATGGACGGAATTTTTGATTTAGGAGAACTCGTAAAACGTGCTATCAAATACTTGGTTGAGGGTCTTATGGTTGCTATTGCTGCCTACGCTATCCCTAATGCCAAGCGTGCCCTTAACTTAGATGAGGTTGCCCTTATCGCTTTAACTGCTGCTGCCACCTTCAGCATTTTAGATACCTATGTACCTAGTTTAGCAGTTAGTGCTCGTTCTGGTGCTGGTTTCGGTATTGGTGCTAACTTGGTTAAATTCCCCGGAGGATTTATGTAAGTTACCCAAATATATTTGAAATAGAAATTGAAATTGAAATAAAAAAATGTAATATATGAACATAATAGTTTATATATTATAATGAATTCATCTGTAAAAAATACATTGACATGCACGTATATTTATGCAAATATTTTGAAAAAAACGGTTAACTGGTCACGATTCTTTCAGTTAGTTAAAACATTAGGCAGCGAATGTAATAGCAGAAAGGATCGCTTTGATAAAGCAGATATTTTTGAACAGTCTATTGAAGTGTATTCTAATAATAAACTGAAATGGGTTGATGGTATTGGTGTTGATCATATTGATGTAGCGAATCATCACACCATTGAATTTAAATATCAAACAAATGGTTTACTGACCAATAAGGGAATGCCTAAAAAAAAAATAGTAATAAAAATCAAAAATTCTCTAGGAACCACAGAAACATCATCTATTCGCGAACCATCGGAATTTTACATGTTCGCTCAACAAAACGCTGTAGCATTAATATCTTATCGTGAATTAGAGCCATATTTAAATGTTGTTGGTGATGGAATTTCCACCAATCTTCCAGGTGACAAATTAACATGGATTTATAGAAATAATAGCAATAATAGCAATACACAACCATGTATTGCATTTAATTATATGCAAAAAAAAAGAGATTTACAAAGAGCACTTATTGAAAGTATAGAGTAATTAGAATTAGAATAAATTTTCGTTATATATTAAAAACCTTGCTGTTTTTTCTATCATTTTAACATTTACTGCGTTTCCGAATTGTTTATATGATATTTTATCATCATTGTGAATAATATAATCATCCGGAAATGATTGTAACCTAGCACATTCTCTCGGTGTCAATTGTCTTTTTTTAGGTCCATAAATTGGTATCATACTTGCCATGGCTACTAACGTTGGTGAATAATCAATATTTTTTATACGGACACCGGATCCTCTTGGACTCCACAATACTTGTGACATATTTAAATTATCAATCCCCGTTTGCCATTCCATTTTTCGAACTGCTCCTTGCCATAATTTATTTTGTCTTGATTTGACTAACCACGGTTCTAATATTTGTTTATTATCTTTATAGAAGTCTCTATTTTTGTCAATCCAATTTGTATATTTTTCATAAAACTCTGTTTGCGCTTTTAAAATGGCTGTTTTATTTTCTTCTTCTGATAATTTTTTGTTGTATTTTGTTACCGTTGTATTTTCACCATTACTATCCCACCAATCTGTCCATATTGGATATTTTGGTATGGAAATATTATGTTCATTTAAAATAGTTAGAAACTCGTTCCAAACTTCCTGTGTTACTTTCATCTTACCAGTGATATTATATTTACTATCACAACTATCTTCAATAATCGTTTCCAACGATGTTTTCATTGTATTTTGTTTTGTAATTGAAGGCAATTTATCTAATTCCCCCAAATCCTTTCTTTTACACATGATTACTACTCGTTCTCTAGATTGAGGCACACCAAAATATAATGTGTTCAAAATAACCGGTTCGTCGTATGTATAATAATTCAATTCATCCAATTTATGTTTAATAACATTCCACGTATTCCCATTATCATGTGAAGCAAGATTTCTCACATTTTCTAAAATTAAATATTTTGGTTTATGGTGTTTTGTTATATTACATATGTCAAAGAATATATTACCTCTATCATCGTCGAATCCGTTTTGTTGTCCTGCCTTTGAGAATGGTTGGCAAGGAAATCCTGCACATAATACATCAAATGCTGGGATTTCTTCAACTACTATCTTTGTTAGATCACCTTCCGGTTTAAGTTTATAATTTAATTCGTAATTTTCTCTACAATCTTTATCTATATCACTCGCCATAACGCATGTCATTCCCATATTACCAAGTGCTTGGTGGAATCCACCTATTCCGCAACATAGATCTATAAACTTCATATTCGTGTGACCAACTTTATTACTATTATTATCTTCGTTCGCGATTACAGTTGAAACACTATCCACATGTGCTGATGTTATATGTTTTAATTTTTCTTCTACTGCTTTATCGACCATGTCTTTGATCTTATTAGCATTATTTTCACATGGAGTTTTTCGTTTTTTATGAGAATCAAAGTGTGATTTTTGTGCAAAATTTTTACCACATCGTTCGCAATTATATGTAACCATTTTAGTTATATATAATATATATGTACGTCGTGTTTAAATCAATTTTAACCTATTCAACTAATTTAGTTAATTCTTGTTATCTAGACCATTAAATATCGATTTGACTAATATTTGTTTTTCAGTAATCGTGTATAGTATAAATCACAACTGTGATCGCCTACACTAGTACATTTGAATAAAGAATAATCCCACCATGAATACGAATAATCAAATAGCATAGTGCATTTTGTTTCTTCTAACCGAATATTCTGTCCGACATGATTATATAATATCATTGGAAATGCGGTAACAATATCATTACGATTTGTAAATCGAATATGTGTTAAATTGTCTTTCTTATCAAATGCTTCTTTCCATCCACTATTACCAACACGCGGACTTGCAAAAGATACTACATTTACTATGTTAGTTATTTGTTCTGATAATACAAAACCATATAATGTACAGAGTGCACCACCCAAACTATGACCACATGTATATATGCTATAATCGGGGAATTCTTCTAATGCTTTTTTAACTACCTCTGTTATTTTTTCATCATTACCGTTTATTGTCAATTGATTGTAAAATCCACTATGAACGTATATATCATCATGCATTTGTCTCTTAAAAAATGATAAATCGTAATACCAATCTGACATTGATTCGCTACCACGAAATATTATGTTTATTCTCTTATGTGCATGACTAATTGTTACTGCTGTTTGTAAGTCTGTATCTGCGTCACTAATATATTCAAGCAATTCTGCATTTGGTGAAGAATCTAAAATATCAAGTAGCGCTCCCTTACGCATATCACTCATCGCTATATTGTCTAACACTTCGCGATGGTTGATGGAAGAAATAAAGCCCTCTTTGTTACTACTTGGATCGAAAATTATTTCTTTGTCGATATTGTAAATGAGCATAGTTAGTCCTAATAAATCTAACGCGTCTTTATGGCAAAGTAAATTATCACACATATAACATAAAATTATATTTTATTTTATGTAATCTTTTAGTTATGAATTATGGTTACATTCAAAAACTTATATCTTATGGAATCTAATTAATAAATATGCAATGAAGGTAACAGTTAATGCAAATACTGCACCAACAACTACTACAAAATACTTATGCTTGTTAATATGATACAACAAATCATCACTACAAACTTTATTTTTACATAAATTATTATAAATATGGTTAAATTTTGTATAACTATCGACGGTTACATATATACTGTGTGCCGCGGATAATAATATTAATATTATTGCTACCGATAACGTATACAATGCTGGGGCTGATAGTGAACGTTGTTGCACCATATGGTAGAAAAGAAAACTACCTGATAATAATAGAATAGACAAACTATTCGCACTAATTACTGTACTGGATATTGTATTTAATTGATCTTCTATTTTTTGCAATTTGTTCTCTCTACCATCTAGTTTTCCGAAATTAATTTCACTCATATATAATATATCAATAAAAAATATTATCGGTGTAAATAATATTTTTTACACAAGGAGAATATAGAACATTTGTTGTTCTATATCTAAATGGTTGGAATAAATTCCCAATCCAAGTCACGGCATATTTTTTTCCAAACATCATCTTGTTCTATTCTCTTTGCACGATCTTTTAACATTGGAAAATACGGTAAAAATTCGTTTTTCTCTAGTAATTCACATAATTTATAAACAGTGTAGTAATAATTCAAAAAATTCACTCTGTCTTCGGGACAATATTTTGCATAAGGACCTTGAATCTCTATAAATAGGTTGCATAACAATTCCTCTAATTCTTGATTCATTACTGGGGGTTTAATACCTAACTTATCCTTTATAAACGGTATATGCTCATAATATTTATTATAACCTAGTTTTTTTAAGATATCCTTCGCCTTTTTATTAGTCAATTGTTCTAATGTTATTCGTTCCTTTTTTATTTGATTTTTTATATTTTCTAAAACATCGTCGGGTATTTGTGTTGTTTCTTTTGCTTGAAATTGTGCTAAAATTTCTCTAAAGTGATTTATTCGCTTATATGCATAGAAACATGCTTCTTTCGGAGGCTCTTTGTAAGACGATTTTTCATTTTCTACCAAATAAGGAACATGTTTGTGACACTTGTTACATACTATAATTCCTTCATTTTCAATTGGTATTAATTCACCTTTATTGCAATACTTACATATATCTGTTTGAAACACATATTTATTAATATCAATAAAACTATCATCTAAATTAGTTAGGTAGTTTTGGTAATTATATACATTATCATCCTCGGAATCATTATTCATATCATTATATGTCTCTGATTTTTCTGATGTTTCTATTTTAAAAAAGGAATTCAACAACCTTGTTTTATTGTTATCCATGGAAACATCTTTTTTGTTTTCAAAATAATCAAATACATGTTTGCTATTATTTAAATAATACTCCTTTTCCTTCTGCTTTATTTTTTTAATCTCATTTTTTACCGATTCAATATTATCTTTTATTTCTAATTTATCTACAATTGATAAATCATGGGTTTCCAATAATTTAATTAGAGCCTTTTTCTTTGACCGAAGTTCAGGTAGAGTATTTGTGTTATTTATTCTGAATTCTTCTTCTATTTCTTTATGTTTACTGTCAATAGTTATTATTGTTTTCTCATCTAGTATAATTTTTTTATTGGTTTTATGTTTGAAGGATGGCATTTTTTATATAATTACTACGATTTATGTTTAATATATATTTTTGCTTTTTCCTTTTGTTTTGTTTTGTTTTGTTTTTGTACAATTCTATTCTCTCTAGTTTGTTAGTTCATATGTAATAATTGTTTTCTCGATGTCTAATAAAATGGATATTATTATTCGCGAATGTAAAGATATTGAAAATATAGACACTACAATTTTATCAAATATGAATTGCCTTCACGAATATTTAGAAAATGGTTGGACAATAAAATATTCAAATTTTTCTTATAAATTAAAAAAAGATGAATTAAAAATTCTTTTTTCAAAAGATTATCGATTTAAATTGTTAAAACAATCAGATACCATAAATGATAATAAAATAAAATATATTTTTGTTTTTTTATTTAATGTATTAAAAAATGGATGGACAATTAAAAAAAATAATTCGAATTATATTATTTATAAAAAACATCAAGGACAACGAGAATTATTTTCGAAACATTATCTTGCTTCATTCATGGAAGAACACTTTAAATTGAATTAATTAAAAGTTTATCATGTAGTATGCGCCGAGAATTTCAGAAAAATAAAATATTTAGGAATATTATAACAATGGGAGGTGGATTAATGCAACTTGTAGCTTACGGTGCCCAGGATGTCTATCTTACAGGCAATCCTCAAATTACTTTCTGGAAGGTCTCTTACAGACGCCACACAAACTTCGCCATGGAGTCTATTGAGCAGACTTTCAACGGCCAGGCCGATTTTGGCCGTCGCGTAACATGCACAATCAGCCGTAATGGTGATCTTGCATACCGCACCTATCTTCAGGTTACTCTTCCTGAGATCAACCAACAAATGGGTTCCGCTGGTGTCTATGCCCGTTGGTTAGATTTCCCCGGAGAGCAACTTATCTCTCAAGTTGAGGTCGAGATTGGTGGTCAACGCATTGACCGTCAATACGGTGACTGGATGCACATCTGGAACCAACTTACCCTCTCCGCTGACCAAGAGCGTGGTTACAACAAGATGGTTGGTAACACCACACAACTTACATACATCGCTGATCCCTCTTTCAACGAGGTTGACGGACCTTGTGAGTCTGGTGCCCCCCGCCAAGTATGCGCTCCCCGCAACGCTCTTCCCGAGACCACCCTTTACGTTCCTTTCCAATTCTGGTTCTGCCGTAACCCCGGACTCGCCCTTCCCCTTATTGCCCTTCAATACCACGAGGTCAAGATCAACCTTGATCTTCGCCCCATTGATGAGTGCTTATGGGCTATGGACGGCTTAACCACTGGTTGCAAGAAGGTTGCTAACGCTTACAACCAATCTCTTGTCGCCGCTTCTCTTTACGTTGACTACGTCTTCCTTGACACTGATGAGCGCCGCAGAATGGCCCAAAACCCCCACGAGTACCTCATTGAGCAACTCCAATTCACAGGTGACGAGTCTGTCGGTTCTTCCTCCAACAAGATCAAACTTAACTTCAACCACCCTGTTAAGGAGCTTGTCTGGGTTGTCCAACCTGATGAGAATGTTGACTACTGTGCTTCCCTCGAGTGCGGATCATCCCTCAACAACCTCATGGGTGCCCAACCTTTCAACTACACTGATGCCCTTGATGCTCTTCCCAACGCCATCCACGCTTTCGGTGGCGCGAATGCCGTTGCTCAAATATCCACATCTTACCTCAATGGTGATCTTTTCAACGATGCTGGTGCAGCTGATGTTACTGCTACAAACAACTGGGGTTACACCAACCCTAACATGGATACCAACGCCATGTCTGGTGTCTCCGATGCCGGTACTTTCGTCCTTTCCGAGTGCGCCCTTGAGAAGCACTGCTGGGGTGAGAATCCCGTTGTCACCGCTAAGCTCCAACTTAACGGCCAAGACCGCTTCTCCGAGCGTGAGGGTACATACTTCGACCTTGTCCAACCTTACCAACACCACACTCGTTCCCCCGATTCCGGTATCAACGTTTACTCCTTCGCACTTCGCCCCGAGGAGCACCAACCTTCCGGTTCCTGCAACTTCTCCCGTATCGACAACGCTACTCTTCAACTCGTTCTTTCCAACGCTACTGTTGAGGGTACAAAGACTGCTAAGGTCCGTGTCTATGCTACCAACTACAATGTTCTTCGTGTCATGAGTGGTATGGGTGGTTTAGCGTATAGTAATTAATTTTAATTATATATATATTTTATATAGTAAGATAAAAACAAAATAAAAATGCAATAATTAATTAATCATTTATAAATTAATTATTACAAATCAAACGAATTAAGCATTTATTTCTTTAATTTTCGGTATTCGGCAAGTTCTTTTGCCTTTTGTTTTTTATATTCTTCGTCACCGTATTTTTCTTTCAATTTCTCATGTTGTTTTTGCTTTCGAATACGTGCTTCTTCGCGTTTTTCTTCGAGTGTTTTTTTATTTGTATTTTTTACAATATTTTTAGATGGTTTATATGTTTTACTTACAAATGTAGTTGTTTCAATCTTACTTTTACATTTCATATATATTTCGGTCATTTTATGAAATAATTCATCCAATGGCATATCATTTTTAATGAAATTACAACTTCCACAACACGGTTTAACGTTTGACATTATATATCCAACTTTATTATCAATGCGGTCAATGCCATTTTTACATTTTTCATATGATTTTCTACCACATAAATAACATTGCGAGTTTATAATTATATTATAATATTCTTCTGTTAATTCGTATGATAATGATTTATCTTCAGCGCGTATTTTATAACGTTTATAAGATACCGCATTAGTATCACAAAACTCTTCCGAAAAATAACGCCCCTTAATTTTGTTATTATATGTCAAAATGTGTTCTATTCGTTTCAAAAATGTATCGACAGATAGCGAGGTTTTCATATAATTACAAGTCTTACAACAACTCACGCAATTATTCATAACATAACCTATGTTTGAGTCAATCCTATCAATTCCGTTAAACCCACGTTCCTGGATAATATCACAATAATGACACGGTCCCTTTATAACTTTATCAAAGTCTTCCTGCGATAATTCAAAGTCTAAATTTTTATATATTGCACTCCGCATATAATTAGAATAATGCATTTTTATATTTTCTAATCGCGATTTATTGCTCACAATTACTTTATCCGGATTATTATCTCTCCATTGTTTCGCATTCTGTGCATTTCTTGACAAATATTCAGTAATATCCTCATCAATCTTTCTTTGTCTATGGTTCATACAATACATAACAACTTTTTCATAATTTTCTTCCTTCCATTCTGCTTTTTTCGCAATTCGTTCAGGTTTCTTATCCGAAATACGGCGTAACGCATTACAATGTATTTTATCGCGTTTTTCGTCTTGAATACGGTTATTATCTCTACAGTTTTTACAGGTTTTCGTAGACCCACCATTAACGCCAATAAATAAACTATTTTCAAAATCTTTACAACACGTAGAGCATGTTTGTTGCGTATCAGACTTCTTATTATTTTTAGCATTTTCCCTACGTTTCTTATCCTGATTACGGTCCTTTTCCAAACATGCCTGACAACGAGTATATTGATAATCCAAATCTAGTTGATTTCTGCAACCACGAATATATTGTTTACAAACTTTTTTATTCATAGATTCGGTTTCATCAACAAATATACATATTTGGTGCTTTTTGCAGTAAAAATTTTCGTTTGAGCGTTTGAATGTACAACCATCATTCGCACATAAAACCACATTTTCACGGTTTATTTGCCTATTCTGTTTTCCTCTATCATTACACGAAATACAAATCTTACCATCAGGTATGTAATATGATTTTTTACAACCCGAACACACCTGTAGATTTGATAACATTTCTTCAGTATAATCGGTCATATAATCATGTTTTTTACAAAAGCGTGTATCATTTATCGCATTACATCTACAACCATCCATATTTCTATCTATTGCAAAACATTTTGTCATTCTTATATTATACATATAAGTTATATTTAAGTATATATTAAAAATATATACTTAATCCTAAAGATTCTCATTCTTCTGTTTTTCTTCCATTTCCTTTTGGAGTTTTTCTTTTCTTCGTAAATACGCTTGTTTATTATATTCCTTTTTTTGTTCTGACGTAGGTTTATAATTTGTATTTTCTTTGTATTTTCTATTTCTCTCATTTATAATATCTTTATTATTTTTATAATATTCTTTTCTACTTGCTGGTGCTGTATATTTTTTGAGATGTTCTTTGGTTAGTTGTAGTTCGGACTCCAAATGAGCATTTTTTTCTTCTAGGGCTTTGATGTAAAGGTCTTTATCCATTAATTTTATTATACACTCTATATGATAAAATTATGTTTATATGTGTTATCATAACATATAATTATGACTGGACCCACCTATCACACTATGGAAAATCAAAACCAAATATGACTTTGTTATTGAAACGTTACCATAAATACAGAAAATATAATAAAAGATGATATAAATAATTTTTATTATATATAGTATCGTAATGGAGAGCGAAGAACCCAAATTATGTGTGAATATGGATTGTGAAAGATACCCACCTGACTGGGATTTTGAAGAAGATACAGAAGAAAATTATGAATATGGACGTCAATGGGTAAAATGTACTCTATGTGATGGATATTTTAATGATGACGGATTAGGAGATATTTTATTTATTGAAGAACCCCCAAATAATAAAATTGCTCAATGCGATCTATGTGGAAAGGATAATGATATAGTTCAAATGAAAGGGACTGGACAATTTCTTTGTGGAAATGCTTGCGATGAAGATGAAGAAGAAGAAGATTAGATTTTTATTTTCATATTTTTGTGCGAACTTAAATTCCAAAGGTGTAAAATATTCGTAATATACAAAATATATTATGAATTTTCTGATTAGTTATTACGTATTTTTTTCACAGATTGATAGTATTTTACATGGCGTCCAAAACTGTTGTCTCGAATATTTTACTAGTAACTAAATATGGATTACAATTTGAACTGGGGCGTCTATCTTCAAAATATCCCTTCGCATTCTTAGCGACATCATTACCAATACGAATAGAAGTATTACGTGTACCAACACCATATGAAAAAACATCATAGGAAGCAGTTTCATGTTCACCAGTCATTCTTTTTCTATTACCATCACCATAAACTGACATGTGTTCTCCATGTTTACCAGCCATACGCGTAACGGCTTCGTTAATATAGTCAATACCATTATTGGTTGATGTGCCTTCGCGCATATTTTTCGTGCTATAATTAGTATGACAACCAGAGCCATTCCAATCACCGCTTACAGGTTTAGGGTCAAATGTTACATAGACGTTATGTTTTTCAGCAATAAGCATTAATAAATATCTAGCAACAAGCATGTGATCTCCTGATGAAATACCTAGACACGGACCTATTTGGAATTCCCATTGTCCGGGCGCAACTTCTGCATTTATTCCTGAGATTTGAATTCCAGCACGTATACACGCCATCAAATGTTCTTCCGCGATTTCTCTACCAAATGCATTCTTGGCACCAACACTACAATAATATTGACCTTGTGGACTAGGCATTTGATCGCCACTAGGAAAACCTAGTGGCTTATTCGTCTTCATATCCATTAAGAAATATTCTTGTTCTAGTCCAAACCATGGTTCTTGGTCCAAAGCCTTATTAAATTTTTCGTTCGCCCATACTCTATGATTATTCACTAGCGGGGAACCTAACACATCATATGTATCACATAAAACCAATTTGTCTACACAGCGACTCAATGGATGATCAAATATGGCTACTGGTTTCAACAATACTTCTGTTTGATCGCCTACTGTTTGATTTGTAGAACTACCATCGAAATTCCAGTCTGGAACATCACTACACGAGTCAATTATGGTTCCTTGTTTCATAACACGAATTTTACTACGCAACTCATCCTTACCACCGATCCAAATATACTCTAAGATTGTCATTAACCTATAATCAATATTTATGTTTATATAGTATTTTATGATAAATTATATTGTAACGTTTTTTCTATATATTTTTCACACTGTAATGGTATGTTAAAAAACTAGTTAATCCTATACTAACGTCTAATAATAATATTTTCCACGATTCAACATTCTTATTTATAGCATTGTAAGCAAAGATAGCATATAGTAATGCATGAATTGGACGCAAATTATTCCACCAGATTTTATCACCAAATACTTCCGCACCGGTTTTTCTGCTACCTGTGAGAAAAATATAGGTGAATCCGATGGCTGGTATCATGGCTAAGTAACCTAAATATGGCAAATATTGTTTATCAATATTTTTAGAAATATACACTAGTAATAAACGTGTTCCAATACACCCGATTAAAAATAACAATATACGTTTTTGTATATCTTTCATATACATATACATTTACTTTTTATTTTTTATTTTTTCTTCGAATTAAAATGTAATCATATTGTATACACGTTCAAATATGCCAACTGATGTTGAAACTTATATGAAAAAAATATTATATTATGATTTAAAATGGTGTAAAACAATGGGATATTTTAATCCATATATAGATCCTTTCCAACATTTTATATCTAAACAAATACCTGATTACGACGGTGAAGCCTTTAAGAAATATCCGCGCCACAGTATTGTATATGATAAACTGTGGGTGGTTCAATCTCAAGGTCTTCTAGGTGGTAAATTAGAAGAATTAAAAGAAAACAGAAATGTCAAAATGCCTATATTTATTAAACCAAGATGGGGACATTTAAGCGCAAGTAGCAAAAATTGTTTCAAAATAAAATCGTGGGAAGAATTAGAACAATATAGACATATTCCTGATATGATGTGGTCAGAATTTATAGATGCTACTGAACAAATGACTGATTACATTTTGTTAGACGGACAAATAGTACATCAAATTACATACGTATATTCAGATTCACAGAATGGGTTTATTGATGAATGGAAAATGATTAGTTCTGATAATAGACCCATTCCAAAAATTACTGATTGGGTAAAGCGTCATTTACATGGATTTACAGGAGCAGTAAATGTTCAATATCGCGATGATAAAATTATTGAAGTTGGACTTAGATTAGCACGCGGAGGAGCCTACATTTTAAGCACTCATAACAAATATTTAATTGAAAATATTAATAATGTCGTAAATAAAAATTATTGGGACCCATCATTAGAAGATAAATGCCATTTTAAACGTTTTTATTCCTTCAAATGTTACAGTAAAATTCCTGTTATATACATATTCCCCCAATCTTTTTTAGACACTATTATGAAAAAATACAATTGTATGCCATTTTATGAGTATTATTTCGAACCCTCCGGCAAAACAGGAATGGTGACATTACAATTCATGCATTCTAATTTTGAAGAAGGAATGAAAGCAAAAGAATATTTTGATTTTTTAATCTTGTCCGCGCAAATATTATTCGTGTTACTTTTTATAACGTCATTCGTATTGATGAAATACAATAAAAAGGTAGGCGTTGTTTTGTTGATATTCACACTTATTTTGTATTGCACACGTTTTTTGAATCCATTAGGAGTTCAATATAGCCAATATAAAGCACTAAAACAACAAATGATCAAGTAAACGAATAAATAAGTAGTCACGAGCATTTTTTTTTCACATAATATTATATCACATGGCGCCACGAAAAAATAGTTATGGAGAAATAATGTTTTCTGATTATCCAGAATTTAGACCCAATTTAACTCCTAGAGAGATGTTCAAAATGGGAAGTTTTGGCGGTACTTATTGGAGACCTATATACTCTAGTGTTACTGATAAAAAATACAAAGACCAACATAAAAAATATCCAGCAAGTTGGTGGAAAAATATATCGCCTAATTTATTGACTCGTCCGTGGGACGAATATGATAAAAATATTAACACATATGGTGTAAAAGTTGGTACCACGTTAGAATTTTGGGAAGAAAAAGATTGGATTACCAAATACCATCCATATGGGTGGGTTCAATGGTATTGTGATTTTTATATGGGAAAACGAGGACCTGACGATGAGCGACAAATTGATAGGTGGTTAAAAACAGCCGGACCTAATAGTCGTTTTAGAAAATGGCTTATCAATATGATACGTGATAAAAAAGGAACATATGATGACCATACAATTAGTCCAAAAATACGTCAAACATTGCAGCATTGGGCATACAAGTTGACAAAGCGCGATTTTGAAAACTAATGTACAAAAAAAATAATTATATACAAATAATTATTTTTATTTTTTATTTTTTATTTTTTATTCTTACGTACTTTACATCGGTGTGT
>Ga0233426_10002563_pt1 | contig 15036 bp, 15 predicted proteins | sample SI_118_April2016_6_FD_179875 | JGI IMG/M metagenome (GOLD analysis project Ga0233426, IMG submission 179875) | Seawater microbial communities from Saanich Inlet, British Columbia, Canada - SI_118_April2016_10_MG | ecosystem: Environmental > Aquatic > Marine > Inlet | place: Canada: British... | reverse complement strand
CATCATGTCACGGAAGTTCGATTCTGCGGAAGAACAAGCGGAGTACATCGCAGATCGAATCGAGAGTTACGTCGGCCATCCATTCCAAGATTCTCCCGATGAACCACTTCGAGGCCTTGCGTATTCGGACATGGCCATTCTGTTGCGCAGTGTTCGCAAGGATGCTGGGCCACTGATGGACGCCCTTCGAGACCGTGAAATTCCTTTCATCGTTCGCGGCGTGCAACAACTCTTCGAACAACCTGAAGTTGAAGCTGCTCGCTGTATTTTCCTCTACATCGCTGGAGAACTTAGCACCCAATTCCTCAAAGATATCTGGATGGAAGCAGATGTTGGCGTCACCGAAAAGAATGTTGAGAAGGCCATTCAGGCGCTTCCAGACATGTTTGACGAAGGTGAAATGTGGAAATGGCGCGGCCTTCAGGAGGTCTACCTCAACTTCCTCAAGAACATCGGTTTGATCGAAGACAACATTCCCGACCCGGGCGAAGTTGGAACCGGGGCTACCGTGTACTACAACCTCGGAATGTTCAGTGAAGTCATCTCGGATTTCGAAACTATTCATTTCACTTCAAAGTCAGATGGCAAGTACAAAACCTTCGCTTACTGGGTCGAAAACGATGCACCAGACTACTACGATGAAGGGGGGCTCGGTGGCAACTTCCATACTCCAAATGCGGTTGTTATCACCACTGTTCACCAGTCCAAAGGATTGCAGTGGCCAGCCGTCTTTGTCCCTTCATTGCAACGAAACCGTTTCCCTGCCAAGAAGCAAGGTGGCCGAACAGTATGGCACATCATTCCTGAATCGTCGGTTGATGATTTCGAACGTTATGTCACCAACATCGATGATGAACGTCGCCTGTTCTATGTGGCGCTCACTCGAGCGAAGAAGTTCCTCTATTGCACGTTTGGACCAGGTGAAAGCCGCCTCTATCAGCAACCATCGGTGTTCCTCGATGAGATTCATCACCTTGCTCAAGTTTGTTTGGAAGAACCACCCCGTGAGTGGCCTGAGTCATTGCCTTCAGTCTCGAAGGTCGAAGTTCCAACAGTGCGGCTTTCGTTCTCTGAATGGAAGTACTTCTCACAGTGCCCCTACATGTTCAAACTGCGCTTCCTATATGGATTCAACGAACCTCTCGCAGAAGCGTTGGGCTACGGAAAATCACTGCACGATGCGCTGGCTGAGATTCATCGGCTCGCCATCAACGGTGAAATGGTCAAGCCAAGTGATCTCGGGCGTATTCTCGACAAACACTTGCATCTTCCCTATGCCTATACTGGCCTGAAAGATACGCTGGGTGATGCAGCACTCGCTGCTCTCCATCGTTACACAACGCTCCATGCAACGAACCTCACCGAGGCAACTCACTCAGAACAAACGGTGGAGTTCTCTCCTCAAGATGGACTTCTCGTGCACGGCCGTATTGACCTTATTTCGATGAAGGATACCGGCATTGTGCGTCTGATTGATTTCAAATCCAGCAACCGAGCACAAACTGAAGACATCACTGAGGCTCAACTCAATGTGTATGCAGCGGGCTATGAAGACCTCATGGGTAAACTGCCGGATATCATCGAAGTATGCAACCTCGACCCGAAAGGGAAAGCGGTCCAAACTCCAGTGGAGCGAGCAAATGTCGATGCAACAATCGAACAGGTGAACGTTGCAGCAACTTCGATTCGCAGCAACGAATTCCCTCGGGTTGACTTCGAGAGTGGAGCCTGTGGCACATGTGGAATGCGTGGGATATGTGGACGGTGATTGAATGGATATAATCTGTAACAATGCGAACAAGCGACTGATCAAATTCTATGATGAAGTAGCCAGTGACTGCGATGTGCTGTTGGTGCAAGAATGGGCCAGCCATGCAAGCAAAAACGTCTTGCAAAAAGAGCATGAATATCCCTCACACTCTCATCGACATGTCACGAAGTATCTTCTTGCCGAATCCAAATTGGGGCTCGAAGTATTGTACACTGAGGACCGCATTCAAATTCTGAAGATTGAAGACCACACGATTGCAAACGTGTACTTGCCAGCAGGAACAACTCGGGAACGAGCGGACTTCTTGGTTCATCTTCGAGATACAATCCTTCCACGGTTCACAGAAGTTTCACTGATTGTTGGTGATTTTAACCTCGCTCCAACGATTGAAGACGGATGGTACGGCAATGAAATTTCGCCATGGACGAAGGCTTACGAACGCAAAGAGTTCGTCGAATTGTGTGAGCGGTACAACCTCACAGATCTCGGGCAACACCAGCCATGGTCAGCAACCTTTGAACGCATGAATAAAGGGAAACTGAGTGCTTTTCGTTGTGACTTGGCGCTTGCTCATTCTCAGGCTTGGCAGTGGGTGGACTACCTCCATGACTTGCGAAAGAGTAAGAAAACCGACCATAGTGGTGTGAAGATAAGGAGCGTGACTCAATGAGATTTGCACCAGAAAAAACAGCAATCAATCGAATGGGTCGCGATGGCAACCCCAAAATGACCATGCCAACTCGCTTCTTATTGGAAAACGGGCCACAGGACTTGTTGACATCTGCAATCTTTCTAGGTGATTGTCGGGTCCTCGATTTCGGCGCTGGGAAGAGTTTCGATGCACAGCTGATAAGTGAGTATTTTGATCCTGATGAAGACCGCGAATATGCCTTAGACGTATCTTACGAAGGCGTGTCTTACGATCCCTATCCTCGTGAAGGATTTGAAGATCGTTCCGAGTATCCCAAAGGCAAATTCCAACTTGTTGTCTGTAACTTCGTACTCAATGTCTTGGAAACAGAGGAACAACGGCAAGAGGTCATTCAACAGGTATTTTCTTTTCTAAACACTTGGAAATATGCTATGTTCTCAGTTCGATCAGACAGCGAGATTAACAAGAAAAATTACGAAACAAAAGTCTCTGAAGACACTTTCATTTCAAAGAAGACGAAAGAATGGTACACTGTACAGAAAGGGTTCAGTGAATCGGAATTGGTATCCTTCATCAAGGAGACCATGAAGGGCCAAGGCCATGTTCGGCATATACCGCTCTCAAAGAAACCTTCCAAAGACTGCACCATGGTGCTCTTTCAAAAAGATATCAGGTTCAAATCCGGTGAAAGTCCAAAAAAGAAAAATGAGTCTACCTTGTAAGATGTAACCGCTTGTCGTTCGGTGGAGGACTTGAAGGAGGGGTCTCTTGCTTTTCTTCTTCGAAGACATACATCCGTTTGATGATGGCCACCCAACGGAATGTGCGCTTGAGAACATGTTTGATTGAGACTGGAAGTTTGACGATGGGTTCTTTTCCATTTTGTACGGTAAGATGTTCCCGTTCAATTTTCACATAGACATCGCCCTCATTGGTCACAATGACCTCATCGTTTGGGCTGAGGTATCCCCATGCTTGTCGAGAGCCGTTCAATCCTCTGAAGTCCAACCGGTCCCTCGAACCTATGATGTACAATCATATTTATTCAATCTTTGAATTAATATTCTAGAAGGCATGTCTCTAAGCCCGACAAAAGATTGTATTTTGGGCTCCATCCTAGAGATTTGAGTTTTTCATTGCAGTTGCGGCTCTGAAAAATTTGCCCAAATCGCTCTTCTACAAAATTTATCTTTGCTTCTTTTCCAGTTAATTGACTTATAATTTGTATGAGTTCAACAACCGAAACTTCCTGCTCAGCTGAAATATTGAAAATTCCGTTTGCTTCAGCCTCCAAGACTGCCAATATTCCTGATGCAATATCTTCGACATGAGTATAGCATCTGGTTTGCTGACCATCCCCGTGGATGTTGATCTCTTGACCATGAATTATCGCCTTAAGGAAAACACTCGTAGCTAAACTAGATCTCATACCTGGGCCGTAAAATGTTGCGAGGCGTAAAATCGCATGCTTTTCTAATCGTTTCCTAAAGAGCGCTTCTGCCATGACTTTGGAAGCCGCATAAACCTCTGTTGGGGCGAGTGGTGAATCTTCCTGATTTACTGGATTCCCGTTATTCCCGTATGCGCACACTGTTGAAGCAAAGAGGAGTCTGATCTTTTTCTCCTTAGCAAGGTCGATGAGTACATTAGTCGCTTCCACATTGATTTGGTAGGTCTTTTCAGGTGCGTCTTCTGCTTCATATAAATCCGCAATTGCGGCCAAATGGATGCATGCCTGGCAATTAGACAAGGCGCTTGAGAGTTGTTTTTTGTCTAAGATATTTTGACCATTTAGGAGATCGAAAGGAACCACTTCATGCCCATTCATTTTCAACATCTTACATAGCACAACTCCGAGAAAACCCTCTGAACCAGTGACAAGAATGCGCATAGAACCACCTACCAAAGGAACCTTAACACTACATCAACAGCAGTGCCCTTTCTTTCCTCTTCAAACAAACCAAACTGTTTCTCGAATCCTAATGATTTCGCAATATTGTGCACTCGGTTGTCCCATCTTCCCTCGGGCCATGCCAACCATGGTCTCATGCCATTCGTCGTCAAAAGGGCTAAGGAAGTGGTCAACATTTGGCACAAAGTTTCGTCGTCTAATTGGCGAAGGTCGCTGTGTTCTGGGCCATGACTTGCAAACAGCCAACCTTGGGCCATTAACATCTCAACCGCGCTCATTTCTAAGTATGCTTCATCTCTTATTATTGGGGGGAGGGTCTTGGATAAAACTTCATGTTGTTTTTGCTGTCTCAAATTTTTTAATTCAGTTCGTTGAATTGCAAAATTAGAAAGCTGCGTCATCGGAATTTTTTCTTCTTCCATCCATCTATACAATCTGTGGAGAGGCATAGCAGTTTTGTTACCTAGGAGTTGATCGTCAGTAAGAAAAATAACTGGTGTTAATGTCTCGTGCTGCTTGAAAAATCCATCTGGGATCAATAAAACATCTTTCCATCCGTCGTCAAAGGTGACGAAAGATCTTTGATCATTTACCACATTTTTAGAATCTAAGTCTCTTAGTTTGTTGAGGAGGGATTCAATTGAAATGGTCATACCAAGTTCATGATAACTATGCGGGACATCTTGAGGCCGCTCGTGTATTCGATGCAAACAAACCGCCTTTGCCAAACTTCATACCCCCATTTCCGCCCAAGCAGCACCAGCAACAGTCCACCAATCTGCATAAGTGGCATTGAATACATTTCTCGCCCTGTGTAGGACATAAGCAGCGTGGCACACATATAGCCGCTCAAGAATCGCCATCAAGCTTTCAAATTCACTTTGTTGACAGAACCCCATTTCGATGGTCTTGTTCGCCACCAATATTCGGTTTTCTTGGTCCTTTAGAAGAAAAGAAAGACTTCCATCCATGCCCAAGATATTATTCATTTGTTTGCTCAAAATCGAACTAGCATCAAACATTGAAATGCCGGTTGTTCTGACCGTACCTTGATGAATCTCTTTACTTGGGCTGTCAATCAACTCAATTTCGCCCCAAGTAGGGAACATTTCTCCCTCTAATCTAGCTCCTGGTTCGGATTCAACATTTTCATTTAATGGATGCCAATCTACTAAATCTGGTCTCCATTTTGAGTCTCCGTGAATCCATAAACTGATGTAAACCGGCCGATCTGAATTAGAACTATTTGGGCCAGAACGATGCCAAGTTAAACTATGGAGAAGAATTGTTGACCCAGCCCGCACAGGTAACTTGACGTGCACAGCATCATTTGGGAATTCCCAGCGCTCTTCAGCCATGAAATCAACTGGCTGTTCACAGCCATCTAAATGAGATGAATCGATTACCTCGAGACAGCCTCCTTCGATATCGACATCAGCAAATGGCGTCCAAGTCGAACACCCAGCAACATCTACGGGCCAAAACATGGAATCTTGATGCCAAGGGATTTTGCGATTTGAAGTTCCAGATGGTTTTGCGATGATATGATCATGAAGTAAACGAATACCAGTCCAATCCATTCCCTCCTGGGCCATCGCCCGAACTGAAGTCTCAGAGTCAAGGATTTTTCGAAAAATCCCTCCCTGAGTCCATAAATCTCTCCATTGACTGATTTCTTTACGGTAACTTTCGAGGGGAATGTCCATCTCGAGTGCACATTGCTTCCGCTGATTTTCCCACGCCAGATGGGCCTCTTCCCAGACTTCTCGATCGATACTATTTTCGAGAACAACCCAACCGTGCAAGTTGAAGAAATCAACGGCCTGTGGGGATATTTTGGGAAAACTTACCTTGTTAATTTCCGTCTTCATTCTTCTCTCTCCTTCAATGTCAAAAAATAGTCCCAAACAGCGATGGTTAATCCTTCATCTTTGAGTGGGGAGTTTGGGAATGCCTGCTCAATCCAAGTTTGAAATTCTTCTAGGTCTTCGATAGTATGCCTTTGATGTAAATTACTTACCGAGAAATCTCTGAGAATGTACCCTCCGTCTGGTAACCAGCGATTTGCCCTTAATCCGGTCAAAAATGGCCCCCATCCTTCTACGGTGTAATTCAAATCCTGCATTTTATCAAAACTAGAATACGGCACAGGTGTATCAGCAAAGGTCTGGTTTGGCCTCCAACCACCTTTATTCAATTTGTGTTCAACAGTCCATATCCCTTCTAGTTCGGTAACCCTGTAATCGAGAAACGGGTGTGATATCGTGACGTTCTTTCCAAGAGGATATGGCTCCATGTATGGGTAACCATTCCCTGCATCGACCCAATACTTTTGTTGATTAATTGTTACAACCATGGCTATGTGGCAATTAGGTTTCTTCATAGAAGCCGATATGAAATATACCTCATACCCAATCGCTTCTAGAAGGCACTTCAAAAACGGGTTGCGGGCAGTGCATAACCCTCCCATACCACCCAACATCTCTTGACAAATTTCGTTCCAAGTTGGCCTTCTCCGAGGTCCTAAAAGCATTGTGAAGTTTTGGAAAGGAACGTTTTCGAGAAATTTCGTGACCAATGAGCGCAATTCGTCGAGATCATTCTCTTGCGGCATTCCAACATCTATTAATTCCAAAAATTGATTAACTTCCAAAACGGAAAGAGCGATAGGATCGCGGACGTAGTTCACTGTGCAGCACCCCCTTCGTAATCAAACAAAGCCTGGATGTGTAAGGCACTGATTTCTAGATAATCGAGGTTGAGGGATTCATTTGGCCCGTGTACGATCGAGTAATCGTCATTTATCCCCAATGAGATATAGGGGGCGCCCCGAATTAGGTGACTCAGGCATGGACACTTTTCCGCTCCAAAGGCCTTGTTGAGCGGCCGGTTACGTATCTTTGTCCCTCTACCCAAGCGTTGATTAATCGATTGCAATTTTTCAATGAGACCCCGTAATTTATTTTTCTCGTCGATTACCAAAATTCGCTGATCACCATTTTTGTAAAAATATCCTGTCTCTTCTACCCAAAACGACACCGTTGGTAAAACCAGTTTTGGATATATTTCATCAGCAAATGGCGAACCAATTTCCTCCTCTCCTTGAACCACGAATACCATTCCATGGTCCGGTTGGTGCTCCCTTATCACCAATAAGCGGTGAATAAATGGACCAATATTATCTGCAATACCTCGACAAATCACCCGGCTTTTGTCGATTGTGAGCTTCCAAGGATCATACTGCCATTCTTTGTGAATCGGTTCTACATCATAATGTTGGAAGAAACCGATGTAAGAGGATTTGCCATTCCGTGGCTCTCGAACGGCAATGATAATTGGTCGATACATTGCTTCTTCAGAGAATTCCAATTTAACATTGAAGCCTAATTGTTCAAAGGCTTGAACGTACCAGAGATAGGCTTTTTCCAAACCAACTTTATTTCCCTCATGAGCTTCAAATGATGCTACTGTTCGACATTGCTTAAGCCATTCTTCTTGCTGCCGCCAAGTCACTAAATCACCACCAGTTGTAAGTCGTATCGGAGTGATTTTACTAACATATTGGAATATTTCACCATTTCTACGGTTTCACTCTCGAACTGTTCAAGCCCGCTTAGTAGCGACTTCAAGATACCCATTGATTCTTTTATGAAGCGTTCTCGCATCTTTCTTTTCATTGTCCACAATGAACCAGCCACTCCTCTTGCTTTTGGGATCTTGGTTAATGATTCCTCCAAAAGAGAAATCGACTCTCGAAGTAACACTCCCTGTCGTGAAATTCGGTTCGAAAAAATGAACTCGAAATCTTCCAGAGATGTTGTCATGGCTCTTTGCAATGCAGTTCCAAAGAGGTCGTCTGTCATCCGCCTTTCTAAGGCTTCGTAAGTATACGTCAAATTTGCTCTGTCGTGGTACAGCGGCGCTGGAAATGCTAAAATTCTCGCCCCCTTCTCCGAAGCAAGAATCGCCCATATCGAATCCCCGCGCCTCCGTAGTTTTGGGTGTTCAATTTCTGTCAAAAACCTGTGATTAAAAATAATCGTGTTTCCTCCACGGGTTATGGTTTTCTGAGGTGTTACTCTCCTTGGCTCCTCCAACAACACAAGAGGTCTATGCCTTGGCCCAGACAGAAACATCTGGTCAAAGAACCCATGTTCATTCGAGTTGACGGCATGGCCTTTCAACGATGTGGTGGTGCTCCAAGGTTCCCAAGTCTCGCGTGTTTCAGACAAATCATAATAATAGTCAATATCGTGCCACCGGCTTGGATTTTTGTTTACTTTTTCAGGGTCAGAAAGAATGTCGCCGATGAAGGTTCGAATGGAGGATGTTGCAGGTAATGGGGGGGAACCAGTTACACCCCCTAAGGCAACATCGCACTCATATTTTTTATGGAATAAATACAGTTCATGAACATACGAAAAGGGAAAACTCAATTCCAATATCGTGTCTTTTACAGTTAAACTCTCAAATCTTAAATCGTCATCCATAACAACAAGGATTGGATTTTGTAGTTCTTTCACTGCCTGAGTGGCCAACTCTGTTTGGCAAATTCTCATTGCACCAATGTTATTTTCATTTTTCTGAACAGATTTCAGTTGTTGCGGAACAATTTTTAGCCATTCAGGGGCCTGTAAAGGAACTTCTGAGTCGTTGTGGGCCACAAATAGGTGCAGTAAATTTCTGGTTTCGAGGATTAAGGAACCCTTCAAAGATTCTTCCAGTGACCTGATGAAAGAAGCGTATGAAAAATTACGATCGGTCGCAATCAAAAACGTAATCGGCCGAAGGTTGTAGTTTACCGCTTCCTCGTCAATGCTCTGGTAAACTTCAACCAATTCTGAATTTTCCTGCCAATTCAAAATCATCTTACCACCTCATTAACTCGTAAAAACCTAATATTCGGATTCTCTTGAATTGAGATAACTTCAAAATCAATCTCACACGTGTTCCGATGGCAGAAAAAAAACTGATCGATTTCTTCTGTATCAATACTTTGCCCTCCTAACATGAACGTATATCTTGAGTCGTATGTTGTCCAACAATCCTCCTCTGCGCCATAATATGAGGTGTCGGCATAAACAGGCGGATTACACGATGTAAAAGAATATGTGACCAATTCGATCTCTCCAGCAAAGGTGAATTGGACCCTGTCCCCAATCCGTAATTTAGTGTCACTTAGAGGTTCTAACAATGAACCATTCATTGAAAACCAAACTCCGTCCTCATTGATTTCTATATCGCGCCCAGGCAACGCCTCTTCGGAGGGGTCGTAATCAATGAGAACATCCAAAACGGGGAGAAAAAAGATAAGCCCGATCATGTATATTCCAAAGAATGAAATTGTGTATTTTGTAAATTTCAGTCCCGCAGTGCCGTGTTTGATACAGCAAGCAATCAAGCTGCTATGCATTGCAGGAAAGTCTGGTCGAGTAAAATTTTCCAGTTGTTCCCGATCCCAATCCTCTGCCATCAGATGGAGTAACGTCGTAAGAAACATATATTCATCTGTGAAAAAAAGATAATTATGCTCATAAATAATTCGTTTTTTCACTTTTCAGGTGAGAGTCCACAACGTAATCACTGTTTCAAACTGATCGCATACCACCAATACAACTTCGAGTGTTCTTTTTTGGCCATGCGTATTGATGAGATTCAACCTGGTGTTTATTTTCCAACTTCCTTTCTTGGTTTTTAGGTGTGATTGATAAGCAGAGGTTTTCAAATCGCAAACAAAGTCCTCAAAATCATATCCTGGTTCTACTTTGGCTATACGTTCATGAAATCGCTGGCGTGCATGCTTCGAAAAAATCATGAATCGTGGTATTGCAGTAGGGAATATAATGAAAATTATGAATTTAAGTAAAATTTATTAGTAAATGACATATAAATTCATTTTGTGAATGAAAATAGGGTGTTACTTCTGTTCCCTACTGCGGGGAGAATGGATCATGTATTCCCAGCAATCCAATATTGCATACATAACGAAATCACAACTCGAGCAAATCGCTTGTGCATACACTTTCTCCCCCTTAATGCGATTGCATTGGAGAATCTCCCCAAATTCGTATCACTGATTGAAAATCAAAACAGGGAACAGGCATCAAGGAATGAATTAAACGATTCAGCGCCATTGGAAGTCGAATTCATAATCAGTGCAGGGGTGCTTGAAGTTGGAAATTGGGCAAGTGAAATAGAACGAATAATTCAATCGTATAAGTCTGAAAGTAATCTCCTAGAGTGTACCGTCGCTCTTGGGTCCCAGGTGCCAGATATTGTAGCCCTCCAAACCTCTAAGGTGAGCTTGTCCCATTCCATCATTTCAATGATTCGAGTCCCGGCGGGTTATGATATTCAGACGCCACCGGAACATTTCAACCCTGGTGACTCGTTGTCAAATCAAGTTTTTCACCATGAATTACTGGGTAGTTTGAGCGTAAGGGGCCCGCTTATTTTTGTTGCGAAAAATAATTCTGTTCGTGAAGTTCTCCTCGGTATAAGGTGGTTGCATGACAGCCTCAAAAATCCAGGGGAAGGGGCTTTCAAATCACAAGAAATTCTTAAAAATATCAACATTAAGCGCAAAGATATTCTCAGAAAAAAGGAAATGAAAAGTTCCCAACTCTCCAATATTCTCAAATCTCTACGGTCCCAAAACCTCATCTCTTCTGAAAAAAGCCGCCATGGATTGACAAATATGGGCTTTGTCTTGAGCGGTATTCTAAGCGAAGATTAAACAACCAACAAGGTGATGAAATGAGGAAAAAAATAGTAAGTATACTTGGGGGAAATAGCAATGTTTCTTCCGAAGCATTACAGTTGAGTGAAGATTTGGGTAAGGCTATTGTTGACCAGGGTTGGCTTTTGTGTACAGGAGGGCGATCAGGGGTGATGGAGGCGGCCTCCAAGGGTGGTCAAAAAAGTAAATTGTGGACTGGACATCAAATCTTAGGTGTACTCCCTGACGAGGAACATATTCATGGTAATCCATACCTCGACGTGGTTCTACCTACCGGAATTGGATTGACTCGAAATGCACTGGTTGTCAGATTCAGTGATGTGTGCATCGCAGTATCAGGCGGGGCCGGAACATTATCGGAAATAGCTCTTGCTTGGCAATTTCAAAGGCCAATAGCATTAATGAAAGACTCGGGTGGTTGGTCCTCTAAATTGGCAGAAACTGCTCTTGATCATCGTAAGGATCCTATACGCGGGCTTGATTCAGTTGAAGATGCGCTGCAATGGATTAGTGAAATGTTGGGGGATTCATGATCGCCTGCTCATCTTTACGGAGCCCAGAACTGTTCTCACATAATGTCGTCTGTAACACGCTTAGAGTTGGTAGAAGGCACAATCCTCGCATAAGTACACGAACATCTCAACGAGATTTGCATTGAAAAAACCGCTTTTTTTTACCAAACGAATAATTAAAATATCCCCGCCCGCTAGAGTAAGATGAAGCGCAATTATCCATGTGGATAGATTCCTCTTCAAACAATGCTTTGAGCAACCCTGCTCGGAACGTCATCTTGCTTGATTTTCCTTGGATGCGAGACAAAGATCCTCGTGTCCCACTTGGCCATGCCTCCCTGCTTGCCACGTTGGCTCACAACCCGAGCATCAACTGCCATTCTCTCGTCCGACCAATGAACGATGAGTTCGACTTTTCATTCCAAGCAGTTTGGAGCGAACTTGAGATGTTGATTGTCTCACATAGGGGGTCCCATCTCGACATTGCTGTTGGGGCTTATGTGTGGGCAGAAGAATTGATTCAAAAGCTCCTACCAAAGATCCGTCAAAGTCTTCCAGACGGTCGCATTATCTTGGGAGGGCCTCAAATTTCATACTGCTCAGAGGGGCTCGAAGAAATCTATCCTGAATGTGATATTTTTATTCGTGGTTATGGAGAAATGGCCCTTTTGGCGATCGTCTCTGGAGATGCAAGCCAAGGGATACCTGGAGTACACCATGCAGGAGAGTTCGATCAAAATGTGCAGACCACCGTTGATCTTAACCTCCTACCTTCGCCGTTTCTTAGTGGCATTGTCCCACTTCATCAAGGCGCTTTCCTGCGGTGGGAGTCGCAACGCGGTTGCCCGTTTTCTTGCAGTTTCTGCCAACATAAGGAGGCTGGAGCAAAACTCCGGAAGAAGGAATTTTGTTCAGGACGTATCTTTGCAGAGATTGATTTGTTTTGCGAGATGGAGGTGGGCGAAATCGCAATCCTTGATCCCATTTTCAATGCCAGTTCTCAGGCGATCTCAATCCTTCAACGGTTTCAAGAAAATAATTTCGATGGCCGTTTGTCCATCCAATGCCGCGCTGAAATGATCACAGAGGCATTTATCCAGTCGGTTGACGGTCTTGATGTAAAGCTTGAATTTGGACTTCAAACAATCCATAAGAAGGAAGGTAATGCAGTCAATCGGAATAACAACATGGAAAAGGTTCATCGCGGATTGAACATGGTGAACGAGGCAGGTATTGAATTCGAACTATCAATTATCTTCGGGCTGCCAAATCAGACGATTGAATCCTTTATCGGAACCGTGGATTGGTGCCTTTCCAGCGGTGCAACAGCGATTAAGGCATTTCCACTCATGCTTTTGCGTGGAACCGAGCTTGAAGAGCGAAAGGAGGAATGGGGCCTCGTCGAATCTCTTGGGACCATGCCAGTCGTTCTCTCTTCAAACAGTTATTCAATAGAAAACTGGCAGTCCATGGGGAAGATTTCTCAAGCTTTGAAAATGACTGAAGGACACCATCCACTCGTAGTGTCTGAGTTGCTCTCTTTAGGCAAGAATCTCACTGTTGACATGCCGCGGTTTCGACCTAATCTCATTGACAACGCAACGACAAGTCCTGTACCAATGCAGGGTGCTCTCTCAAGGGGGCTTACATCATGAATCCCAAAACTTCGGGACAAACTCTATGTCACACCATTCCCTCATTAGAAATGAGCACAGCCGTCGCAAGTTCTTGGGAGTATGAAGGCATGGTTGATGAGTTGAATCCATTGAAGGGGAAAATCGCTCTTATTTTTTTGAGTGAAAACTCAATCGGAGATTTTTCGCAACACCTGTTTTCTGAACCCTTCCGTAATCAGTGGCGAGGTTTCAAGACCAAACCCGATCTCAAAAACCCAGATGATTTTGTTGGCCAACTGGATACGTTCTTTGGCTATGATTTCCTCGAAGATACGAAAATTGCGCTTCATTGCAAGGTCATACGTGATTTGGATTCGATTGACGACTATGATTTCAAGGGCACTGGGGCGACGTTTATTTTTGGACAGTTTTCTCAACCGGATGGAACCCATAATGCGGTTACAACAATAATGAAAAGCATGGATGAAGAATCAATGGTCGTTGATTTTACCAACTCACGTGATGACAGGTCTAAACAAAAACAGGTCTTGATCGCTCCAATAGACATTATTCCTCAGAGAGAGGTTTTCTTCACTTTGGTGCTGCTACGGTACCTCACTGATCCTGATATTACAATTCTTACTAGTCAAAATGATACGATTCCGTCTTCAATTGAGGATTATTGGCAAAAGATGGAACCATCTGACACTGATGTCAAACCTGTAGAATCATGGTTTCTCTTCGGGGCAGATGTGGACCTCCAATTCCGAAGGTGTTTGAGGGACCTAAAGGATTCTCAAACGCGTATTATCAACAATTTCGATAAAGAGTATCTTCCAAGAGTTTACGAAACACGTAATGCTCGTTCAGAGTGGCATCGTTGGCTGGAAGATACTGCTGATAAACTCGACAGGGAGCAAGAAATATTACCAAATCAAGAAGAGTCTATGCGAAAGCTTCTGTCAATCTTGGCAACGAACGACATGGCTGATTTCACAGAAGACAATAAACACTGGAATGGCGTCATGAATGTGAATTACGATTCAAAATACGATTCGTCTGTGCAGGATTGGATCGTCATCAAAAAGGAATTATCAGAGAAATACAAGGCGCAAACTCGGTATTTCTATGGCCATGAATCGTGGCAGAAATCAAAGGAGTTTTCAAGAATAGCTGCCTTCGGAGATTGGGAGGACGAGCTGCGTGCGACATTTATGTACAACTTTAGTCCGTATTTGTGGCCTCATTTTCAAGACTTATACCTACTTCATGATGCACTCCGCTACCGCGAGGAAACCCGGGGGACACGAACACAAGAACAACAGGCTTGGGTGAAGCCAACTAAATTTGCTAAATTCAACGAATTGGCACAGCATTCTAAAATTCGTTCTAAGTTTAGAGAGTTCAAAAAAGCTGGAGGGTGGCTGCAATGAAGTCAAACTCTAATGATTATGTCCAAGATATTCGACTGCATATCGGGCCTGCGCCTAAGGGCCTGAAGGCAAGAGATGCACCGAAAAAAGAGCAGCTAGAGAGATATACTGATCAACTCAAGGACTGTGGTTGGCTTGACGAAAATCTATTCGAATTTTCTAAGAAAGTGTCTTCTGAATTCACAGTTTGGGCTACTGAACTGATTCAAGAGTCAATTCGAATTCAGACTAAAAACGATAAGAGAATGCCGGTGCATTTCTTGATACGTGGCGAACCAAGTATCGGAAAAACCACAGAATTGAAGAAAATTGTTCAATCGGTTTTGAATGAAACGACCGATCTGGATCTTTACCCACTGTACTCAGAATTTCAATACGCTCAAAACCCTGAAGATCAGAAA
>Ga0233426_10002562_pt1 | contig 15039 bp, 9 predicted proteins | sample SI_118_April2016_6_FD_179875 | JGI IMG/M metagenome (GOLD analysis project Ga0233426, IMG submission 179875) | Seawater microbial communities from Saanich Inlet, British Columbia, Canada - SI_118_April2016_10_MG | ecosystem: Environmental > Aquatic > Marine > Inlet | place: Canada: British... | reverse complement strand
AAATGCTGAAAATAATTCTGATGAGAATACATTGATAATTCATGATGCAACAATTGCTAATATCTATTTGCAAGAATTTGAAAAAAGATGGGGTGAATTAGGAACTCCAAATGCTATTGATGAGTTGATAGATATTGAGCTTTCAGTTTTCCCAAATCCAACTGCAGGGAAAGTTACTGTAAAAAGTGATTTAGAGATTTCACAAATTAACTTGTATGCTATTGACGGAAAATTAATCTCTGTAAATAAAACATCAGAAATTGATATAAATACAAAAGGAATTTACTTTTTAAAGATAGTTACAGAAAAAGGAAATACTGTAAGAAAGATAGTTGTTGAGTAAATTGCTTAAAACCAAAAACTAATTTCTTCTAAACTCTTTTTTTCTATATTAGGCACTCTACAATTGGCAGCAGGGTAACCAACAGGAAGTAATAAAAAGGCCTTTTCGTTTTTGGGTCTTCCCAAAGCAGTTTGTAAAAACTTCATAGGACTTGGCGTATGGGTTAGAGTAACCAATCCGGCCTGATGTATAGCGGTAATTAAAAACCCACAAGCTATCCCTACCGATTCGTTTACATAATAGTTTTGTAACTTCCCTCCTTCTTCATCCAAATCGTACACTTTTTTGAACACTACTATTAGGTAGGGAGCAATTTCCAAAAACTCTTTTATGTGGTCAGTTCCTAAATGTTCTAAATCTTCTTTCCAACTATCGGACATTCTACCATGGTAGTTTTCATATTCTTCTATTTCAGCTAGTTTTCTAATTTCCGATTTTAGTTCTGTATTACTAATTACACAAAAAGTCCAGGGTTGTTTGTTGGCCCCAGAAGGAGCACTTCCTGCTGCTTTCAGTATATTTTCTATTACTTTTCTTGGGACTTCTTTGTCCGAAAAATCACGAACAGATCTTCTCTTGCTTATTTTTTTGTAGTAGTTTTCACTATTAGCTATCACTTCTTTTTCCGAAAGTTTTTGGGTTTGTAATGGGATGAATTCTTCTTTTTTCATATTATTTGGGAGTATTACTCATGTAAAAAGTGATTTTACCTCCATTACTTATTTCATGATGGAAGAGGGTGTTTCTATTTAATACTTCTCCGTTTAGCTCTATCTTTTCCACAAACACATTTTCTTCCTTCTGATTAATAGTTTCAATTTCAAAGATATTCCCATTTTCTAAATTTATTTTACCATGTTTAATCATTGGGCTTCCAATTGCATATTCATTACTTCCTGGGCAAACTGGATAAAACCCTAGAGAACTAAATATATACCATGCAGACATTTGCCCAGCATCATCATTTCCACAGAGTCCGTTTTCCTTATTTCCGTACATAGTTTTCAGTATCATTCTTACTCTTTCTTGAGTTTTCCAACTATCATTTGTCCAATTGTAAAGGTAAGGAATGTGATGCCCAGGTTCGTTTCCGTGCACATAATTTCCTATTATTCCGTCTCTAGTAATATCTTCTGTATTTGCAATATATTTTTCTTCAATTTCTATCTCGAAAAGTGAATCTAGTTTTAAAGAGAATCTATTTTTTCCTCCCATCATCTCAATCATAGTATCAATTTGATGAGGGACATATAAACCATAATTCCATGCATTTCCTTCAATAAATCCTTGCCCGTGCGTATCCATTGGGTCAAAAGGTGTTTTCCAATTTCCATTGTTTAGTTTTGGTCGCATAAACCCAATTTTACTATCGTATAAATTTCTATAACTTTCTGATCTTTTTAGGTATTCCTTAGTAGTATTTTCATTATTCAACTCATCAGAAACTTGAGCAATACACCAATCGTTATAGGCAAATTCCAAAGTTTTAGAAACAGAAGAACCACTCACATCTTCAGGAACAAATCCTTTTTCTATGTAACTTTCAATCCCATCAAAATAAGACACATTGGAAGTAGAAACACAGGCATTCAAAGCATCTGTTTTACTGAAATCTCCTACATTTTTAGCAATTGCATCTGCTATTACAGAAGTTGCATGATAACCAATCATACACCAATTTTCATTAGCATAATGACTCCAAATAGGTAACATCGCATGCGCAGATTGTTTCTGGTGTGCTAACATAGATTTTATCATGTCATTATTTCTTTCTGTCTGGATAATATTGAATAAAGGATGAAGCGCTCTGTAAGTATCCCAAAGTGAGAAAATAGTGTAGTTGGTAAATCCATCAGAAGTGTGAATATTTTTATCTAATCCTTTATATTTTCCGTCTACATCTTCATAAATAATAGGTCCTAACATAGTGTGGTAAAGTGCCGTGTAAAAAGTTTTGGAATCTTCTTCTGTTATGCTTTCCACTTCAATTTTAGAAAGCTCCTTGTTCCATTTCCCTTGTGTTTCTTTTTTTGTTTTTTCAAAATTCCAATGTGGCACTTCAGTTTCCATATTCAGTAGTGCTCCATTTGTACTTACAGAAGAAAGAGCAAATTTTACTTTTATTTCTTCTTCATTTTCAGTTTCAAAATTGAAATAGGCAGTTATATTTTTACCTGCCATTTCCGGGAAATTTTCTTTTTCGTTAAATCTTCTGTAAAAACCATTGTAGGGGGTGTTATCTCGTTTTTCATGTCCGTAAGACGTAAATGCTTTTGAGAATTTCATGGCGAAATAGATGGTTTTATTTCTAGCCCAACCTGTTGTTTGCCTAAAGCCTGTAATGGTAGAATCATTTTCCACTCTTATGGAGGTCCATACATTTTTACCCTCAAAATTATAGATATTGTAATCTAAATTCAGAATGAAATGAGCAGAGTCTGTTTTGGGGAAAGTGTATTTATGAAACCCAACTCTATCAGAAGAAGTAAGTTCTGCCTTGATATTATATCGTTCTAAATTTACTGAATAATATCCTGCTTCTGCCTTTTCTTTTTCATGTGAAAATGTAGATTGAATATTGTTTAATTGTAATGTGCCAACAGTTGGCATCAACAAAAAATCTCCTAAATCCGAATGTCCTGTTCCTGAAAAGTGAGTGTGAGCAAAACCATAAATTAAAGTATCTTCAAATTGATATCCACTACAATATTTGTAAGTTTCTTTATTATATTTTCCGTTTTTAAAAAGAGGTTGAATATTAGTAGTAGGAGAGAGTTGAACCATACCGAAAGGAGTGGTAGCTCCAGGAAAAGTATGTCCCATATTTTTGGTCCCAACCATTGGATTTACATATTGCAGATAATTTTTTGGCGTATCTTTTTGCTCAGGACTGCAAGCAATAAGGAGTATTAGTAAACTATAAAAATAATTTCTCATTATGCTAAATTCTTTGAAGTAGATTTGGCAAAATAATAGATATATCCATAGCAAGCTAAAAGTAATATCATAGCTGTTTTAAATCCAGATAAATCTGTTATAAATCCGTAAAGAGGTGGAATAATTGCCCCACCTACAATCATAGTGCATAGTATTCCTGAAGCTTGTGGTTTTAACTCGTCTATATCCTGAATAGATAAGGTGAAGATAGTCGGGAACATTATTGAGTTAAAAAGCCCAACTGCCAATATGCTCCACATAGATATGACTCCAAAAGTATTCATGGAAATAACAATGAATAAAAGTGCTCCTATTGCAAAAAATCCTAAAACTTTTGATGGATTATTTTTACTGGTTAAATAAGCACCAAGAAATCTTCCTATCATGGCACCACTCCAATAAAAAGTAACAAAAGCCCCAACTATTGCTCTTTTATCTAAACTTCCCAAATCAGTGTTTAGAATATTTATCGCAATATTATGCATCCATGGAGTGCTTTGTATAATCAAGTGCATATCCATATCGATAAAGTAATTTACTAAATAACTACCAATTGCCACTTCCGCCCCCACATAAACCAAAATTGCGAATGCACCCATCATCAACACTTTGTTTTTGAGCACCTCCCTATAACCACTATTACTTACCGTTTTAATTATAGAAGGCAATTTTACAAATGCAAAAATTACAGCTAAAGCAACAATACATACGGATAATAAAATAAATGGCGTTTGCACAGCAACTGCCTCTGCAATATAATAAGCAGATTTTTCAATCTCACTTAAAATATCTATTTCAGCAGTAGTTTTTATGGTATCACTTAACAAAAAGGTAGCTCCAATTGCTGGGGCAATAGCTGTGCCTAAGGAGTTAAATGCTTGCGCTAAATTAAGTCGGCTTGACGCTCCTTTTTTATCACCCAATACAGCTACAAAAGGATTGGCGGCTACTTGCAATATAGTCATACCTCCAGCTAAAATAAAATAAGCCATCAAAAAAATGCTAAACGTTCGAAACTCAGCTGCAGGATAGAATAAGAAACATCCCAAAGCCATGGTGAGTAATCCTAAAATAATTCCTTTTTTATAACCAATTTTGGAAAGGATAAAGCCTGCAGGAATAGAGAGTAAAAAATAAGCCATAAAAAAAGCAAACTGCACCAGTCCGGCCTGAAAATAAGTGAGGGTAAAAATCTCCTTTAATCGGGGAATTAAAAAATCGACTAATACAGTAAGAAACCCCCACAAAAAGAAAAGAGAAGTGAGAGCAATAAAAGGAAATAGGTATTTATTTTTAGTCATGTTATTTTATTATTAGTTCGTCTACAAAAAGCCAGGTTTTACCGCCTGCCCCTAAATGCCAATCTGGGCAAATGCCATAATTTTTGGCTTTAACTTTTATGTATTGTGCTTTAGTATTTGTAAGTTTTAGGGTATAATCATTAATAAAACTACCCTCTAAACTATCCAAAAAAGTAGTGTTTATAGCTCCCAAAGAAGTAAAGTCCACCCCATTTACTGAGGAAAAATATTCTACCTTTTTAGGAAAGAAAATCCAAGATTTAATATCCTGCATACACCCTAAACTAATAGTAGAGATTTCTTTTATAGTCCCTAAATTAATGGTAGCAATTAAATCTTCTCTGTAGCCTTGCCAATTCCCAGTTCGATAATTCCCACCCCCTCTTAAATGGTCTATTAGGGTTTTATCACCTGCAGCTGCATATTGATTTGCATATGAGCTTTCTATTTTTATTGTCTTTGTATTGTCAGTTTTATAATAATTAGCAGAAACTTTCTTGCTCCATTTTTCTCCTTTCTTAATGCGGCAATTTATATTGGCATCAGCAGTAATGACAATTGGGTTTTCATATATTTTTTCTTTATCATCATTAATGCTGTAGTAAATATTGCCCCCAACAGCCGACCCTAATTCAATACTTAGTTTGTCAGTAAATGTTTGACTTTCAGCTACAAAGTAAGGTACAGCTACTATTTCATTTTTTGTAATTGAAGATAGTGGAATGCTTCCGCTTGCCCAACTGCTAGGGCTACTTCCCATCTCAAAAACCAAGCTTCCTCCTTTGACAATGTCAGAATGTTTAATAAAACTATGCTCAAATATTTTTCTATTTAAAGTAGCAGATTGGATGTATATGTTTTTATCAGAAACATTATTGGCTACAATAGTAAAAGCATTTCCATTCTCTAAATTGATCGTTGCTTTTTCAAATATAGGTGTTCCGATAGTGTAATAATCAAGTCCAGGAGTAACAGAATAGAATCCCATTGCACTCAGGACATACCAAGCTGACATCTGTCCGCAATCCTCATTTCCTGACAATCCATCCGGAAGGCTAGTATATTGTTCATCCAAAATTTGCCTTACAATCTTTTGTGTTTTATGAGGGGCTCCTACATGATTATATAAATACGCCATGTGATGGCTTGGCTCATTTCCGTGTGCATATTGTCCAATTAAACCAGTAACATCATGCTGTTCCCTGCCAGAAGTTTTAGTTGAAGCACTAAACATATTATCCAAATGTTGCTCATAGTTTTTTGACCCACCCATGAGTTTGATATGCCCACTGATATCCTGCGGAACAAATAGAGAGTATTGCCAAGCATTGGCTTCAGTGTAGTTAAAGTTCACTTCTTCAGGCCTAAATGGAGCAAACCAAGTATGGCTTTTTTTAGCTCGGAAAAATCCGGTAGAAGGGTCAAATAAATTTTTGTAATACTGACCTCTTTGATAAAAAGTAGTTGCTATTTCTTCTTTTCCTAAAGAGTCAGCAAGTAGTGCAATACACCAATCATCATAGGCATATTCCAAATTTTTAGAAACTGATTCTGGTTCATCAGAAGCTGCAATAAATCCATTTTCTTTATACCAACTTAAGCCTAAATCATCTTGCATAGCTGAATGGACCATAGCTTCTAATGCTAAATTGGCATCATAATCTCTAATACCTTTTGCATAGGCATCTACAATTACCGGAATAGCATGATAACCAATCATACAGCCAGTATAGTTAGCGGCTAATTCCCAAATAGGTAATTGACCTCCTTCTTTATATTGCCTTAGAAAGGTCCGGATAAATTCATTCGTTCGCTCTTGTTGAATTAAAGTGAAAAGTGGATGTGTAGCCCTAAATGTATCCCAAAGTGAAAAGATGGTATAGTGCTTATCGTCAGTATGGTGTTTTTCTAAATCAGTACCATTGTAATGGCCATCTACATCCATATATAAGTTAGGGTTGAGCAAGGAGTGATAAAGAGCTGTATAGAAAATCTCTTTTTGTGTTTCTGATTTCCCTTCCACTATAATTTTACTAAGTTCCTTTTCCCAAAGATTAGTAGTTTCTGCTTTTGTTTTATCAAAATCCCAATGCGGTATTTCAGCTTGTAAATTGGTTTTCGCCCCTTCAGTACTTACAGCCGAAATCCCTACTTTTATTAGTAGAGTTTTTTCTAGCTTTCCAAAAGAAATACCTGCAATCGATTGCTTTTCATTAAAGGTAATGTTCTGTAACTGCTCAGAAAATTGCATATAAAAATGCACTTTTTGCTCTCTTGCCCAATTGTCTGAATAGCGGATACCTTGTAGTGTATTGCTATCTACCAATTCAATTTTATAATCCAACAATCTGTCCCTGTGTTCTAAATCTAACACTACTTGAGCTGCTTCATTTCTAGGGAAAGTGTATTTATGAAAGCCTGCTCTTTGGCTAGCAGTTAGTTCAACATCCACATTATAATTTTCTAAAAAGACTTGATAAAAACCAGCTTTTGCCTTTTCCTTTTCATGAGAAAATTTCGAGCTATATCCAGGATTTCCATCAGCACCATTGTTTAAAAGCAATTCTCCTGTTGTTGGCATGAGTAAAATATCGCCATAATCCGAAACACCAGTTCCACTAAGGTGAGTATGTGAAAAACCATAAATAATAGAATCGGAATAATGATAACCTCCACAACCATCCCATCCTTCTAAACGACTATCTGGGCTAAGTTGCACCATACCAAAAGGGGTACTTGCTCCTGGATAAGTATGGCCGTGCCCACCAGTACCAATAAAAGGATTTACATAATCAGTTAAGTATTTTTGTTCTTTTTGACAAGACACAAAAATTAGAAGAATAAAAGGGAGTAGTTTTTTCATTTATTCTATAACTATTCTTTTCTCTACTGTTCCATCATCAAAGATGTAGAATAGTGGTGTATTTTTACTGTAAGGAGTTTCTCGACCTAAAACATTTGTAATTTTTACAAGATTTTTATTTGTTTCCTGATTCTCAATGTTTACTGGAGAAGAAATACAACTATCTGAAAAATACATAGAATTATTAAGATATACAGAGGAACTTAAATTAGCATTTGCCCAATTAAGGTCAGTTGCAGCAACTTTAATGCAATTTAATGGGTTTGTTCTTACATCAAACATATACGACCAACCATCATGTGATACATTCTGTAGATTTCCATGACTTATATCTAAAGTATGTAATTGATTCTTATCGCAATATAATCCAATCAAAAATATATTATTACTTACATCTAACTCCTTTATATTATTCTCCGAACAAAACAAACCAAATAGTGAAGTGAGCATACTAACATCCAAAGAATCTAAAAGATTATTAGAACAATTAAGTGTAATTAAATTATAACACCCACTAAGATCTAATGATGTAAGTTGATTAAAAGAACAATCTAAATCAAAGGTAACGGAAACAGTAGAAAGATCTAGAGTAGATAAATTATTATTTTCACATCTAAATTGAAAAATAGATAAATTATTAGCAAGAACTAAGGAAGTTAATTGATTGTCTGAACAAATTAAATTTCCAAGATTAGGAGAAGAACTAAGATCTAAATAACTGATGATATTATTATTACAATTTAAATTAGTTAAACTTACAAAATCCTCTATTCCCGTCAAATCAGCTATTCCAGAAAACGAAATATCTAAATTAGAAACATTAGTTATATTAGAGGTTAAAACATAATCATCTAATATAGTGTCATATCCTAAATTGATTAAAGCGGTTTCAAAGGAATCATCAGGAACATAAGTTTGTTGTGCCATTGCAAAAAGTGGCAAGAAGTATAAAACTAGTAGTATTTTTTTCATCAGTTTAATTAATAATTATTTCATCTACAAAAATCCAAGCATCTGAGCCTGCAGCAGGGTGTTCTTGGGGTAACTTACCAACTGTTTTGGCACTTACTTTTAGGTATTTTGCTTTTGTATTTTCTTTTTCAAAATTAAAAGTATACTTAAACTTTCCTTCTTTCATAAGTGGAATTTCATTGGTAATGTTTGCAATTTCGATAAAGTTTTTCCCATCATCAGAAATGGCATAACTCACAGATGTTGGCAATACTATCCAAGATAAATAGTATTGAAAAAAAGTAGTTTCAATTTTGGAGAAAGTAGTATTCTGACCCAAATCAATAATCACCTCCATATCTGTTCCGGAAAATCCTTGGTAGTATCCATCTCGGAAATTTTCAATGCTTCCTAATAGTCCATCTGTCAAATTATTATCACCTGTTCCTTTGTAATGCCTGCTGTAAGGAATGGTATAAGTTACCTTTTTCCCAGTGGCAATATGCTTGATTATTTCTTGCTTAAATTCCCCATAAGGATTTTCGTTTTTAAATCCTCTGGCCTTTAAAGTGCTAGTTGTATTTGTGCCAAAAGGGGTAGTATATGCTTGCCAATCCCCATTATTCAATTGGTATTCTAAGTGCATATCAGGCACGCCCATAAAAAGAGAAATGGCAAAACTATCGGAATTAAAAACAACTGTTGAGGTGATAGGCACACTTTCAAAGCCATATGTTACTCCTAGTGCATCTAACTTAGGATAATGCTTTTGCACACGAGAATAAAAATTATCATAATCTTTTTCGGAGGAACTCCACAGCACTTCACACATAGCCAAAATTCTTGGAAACACTTTGCTATCCACCAATTCTTGTGGCGCTCTTTCGCTCCACATATTACATTCTCCACCTAAAATATGTTTGGCTTCATCTTCTGTTAACTCTGCAGGAATTGGCTCATAATGATAAACCTCTTTCAAATCTGTTGCATCTAAACCGTAATCAAAATAACAATGGGAAGTTGGTGACATAATAGCATCATGTCCGCTTTTGGCGGCTGCAATTCCACCTTCTTCTCCTCTCCAAGATTGCACAGTGGCTGATGGAGCCAATCCGCCTTCTAATATCTCATCCCAACCAATAAGTTGTCTTCCGTTTTCGTTCAAGAATTTTTCAATTCTTGTAATAAAATAGGATTGCAATTCATGTGCATCATGCAGTCCTTCTACTGTAATTCTTTGCTGACATTTCTTACAATGTTCCCATCTGTATTTTGGAGCTTCATCTCCTCCAATATGAATGTATTTTGATGGGAATAATTCCATAACCTCCGTTAATACATCTTCCATAAAAGCAAAAACGGTATCGTTCCCAGCACAGTAAATATCTTTATAAACACCCCAATCAGTCCCTACATTTATGCTATCACCTGTACAAGAAAGGTAAGGGTAGGAGGCAATTGCCGCAACAGAATGCCCTGGAAATTCAATTTCTGGGACAACTGTAATATGTCTTGTTTTTGCATAAGCCAAAATTTCTTTGATGTCTTCTTTGGTGTAAAATCCACCATATTTACTACCATCTTTTTCTGTACGCCAAGCTCCAATTTCAGTCAGTTTTGGGTATTTATCAATCTCAATTCTCCATCCTTGATCTTCTGTAAGGTGCCAATGTAAAACATTCATTTTATGATAAGCTAACAGATCGATATAGCGCATTGCAAATTCTTTATCCATGAAATGACGACAACAATCTAGTAGCATCCCTCTCCATTTAAATCTAGGGGAGTCATGAATTATTAGGCAAGGAATTTTTGCAACTACTCCTTTATCCTCATAGCCTGCAGGAAGTAATTGTCGTAAAGTTTGTATCCCTCTCATTAAACCTACATTGCTGCTTGCTGATAAATGCAATTGTTCTTTGGTGATTTCAAGTTGATACGCTTCATCTTTTAAGCCTTCTATTTGGCTTAATCGGATGATATTTTTTTTTCCTTTAAAAGAAAGATTTAGTAATTCTTTCAGATAATTAGCTTCATCAATAAAGGTACTATCTGTAATTAGCCCTGTGCTAAACCCTAATGAAAATATACCTTCATTTACTGTTATGTTTTGGGGTTTAGGAATTAGATTTACTTCCTTTATTTCTGGATTAGAGCAAGCAAAGAGTAAGCAAATTAGTGGGATAAAATATCTCATTTTTTAGTATGTGATTCAGAATCAAGTAAGATATTACTTCCATTTTGATGTAAGGCATAATTAAACCCAGGGTGCACAGCAAAAGCGCCATGTTCTCCTTTTTTGTTGATGGCCAAATAGCCAATTTGCATGTCTTTATAATTTTGATTTTTTACAATTCTTGCAATCGCTTCTTCACAAGCCTCTTGTGGAGTTGCGCCTTGTCGCATTAATTCAACTACCAAAAAGGAGCCTAGAGTTTTTAGCACGGATTCTCCAACTCCTGTTGCACAACAGCCCCCAATTTCATTATCCACAAACATTCCAGCACCAATCACTGGGGAATCACCAACTCTCCCGTGCATTTTCCAAGAAAGTCCAGAAGTAGTACACGCCCCAGAGATATCGCCTTTTTTATCCAATGCTAAAAGGCCAATAGTATCATGGTTTTCCACATTAATGATAGGTTTATATTCAGATTCTTTTAGCCATTCTCTCCATCTTTTTTCTGCTTTTTCAGTGAGTAAATTTTCTTTTTTGAATCCATTTTCTAAAGCAAATTGCAAGGCACCAGAGCCAGAAAGCATAACATGAGGAGTCTCATCCATTACTTTTCTAGCAACAGAAATAGGATGTTTTATATGCTGTAAAAAACTAACCGATCCGCAATTTCCTGTTTCATCCATAATGCAAGCGTCAAGTGTTACTTTCCCTTCTCTATCTGGCAAGCCTCCTAATCCAACCGACATAGATTCCGGATCAGCTTCTGGTATTTTTACTCCAGCTTCTACTGCATCAATTGCTTTACCTCCGCTTTGCAGTACTTCCATAGCGGCTATATTAGCGGGCATTCCATGTTTCCAAGTGGAAATAACCATTGGGTGACCTTCTTCAGAATTAGGATTTGTTTTCTCTGCTTTGGCAGAAAGTAATTTAGGGAAAATAGCTGTTCCAACTGCCCCTAAAACTCCACCTTTTATAAAATTTCTTCTGTTTGACATAAGTTTAATTTTTGTTCAAATCGTATAGCGACCAAATTACTAAATTATTTGGGTTAAATTCTGGAGTCTCAATTTCTATTATTTTTTCTTCCTCAGGCAATAAAGAGAAGAAGTTATCAGAGAATTGACCTTTTACACCATGTAAGTACACTTCAAATGCTGGAATATTTGTTTGCAATATAATAGTGTTGTTTTTTATTTGATAAGAGATAGTTGGTTTTTTGAAATTTAGGTTTTTAGTTTTATTAGCAAATAAAGTCTTTGATTTAACTTGTTTATTTTTGAGCTCAGTAACTATAAATTGATTGTCATTTATTTTGATTTTTTGGTTATAAATCAATTCTGAACCTTCTACTTTTTTGTTGATTGGATCCGTTGCTTTATGCGCAACTCCCCCATCCAAATTATAAATACTAATGATTAAAGTATCTTGAATTTCTACAGCTAAATCAGTCATTACCCAGATACTTATCATCCCATTTTTATCTAATTTTTGAGATAATGAAATAGGAGAAAATACATCTTGAGCAGTGAAGTGAAGTGCTTTCCAATTGCCGTAATAATCCCGACTACTCCATGAGGCTACTGGCCAGCAATCGTTCAGTTGCCAATACAAAGTCCCCATGCAATAAGGTTGATTCCTTCTGTGTGCTTCCAAACCTATTCGCATGCCCTCAGCTTGCAAAATTTGACTTGCATAAATGAACTTTTTAAAATCTTTTGACACATAGTATTCTCTTGCCATATATTCAGTAATTATGGAATTTCCTCTTGGATGTTTTTGATGACTTTTCATCACATCTGAATTTAAATCCCAGTCAGCAGAATCCGAGATGGTAGCTATAGTTGAAATTTCAGGAAATGATTGAAATCCAAACTCACTCATAAACCTGGGCACCTTTTTTTCAAAATTTTCAAAAGGTTCTGCATCATGCCACACCCCCCAATAATGTGCATCTCCTTCAAATTGATGCCTTGGATCTCCTCTGCCAAATTTTGGCGAACTTTCCCAATAAGTGGTTTGAGAATTTTCAGCTACTATAGTTGGAAGCATCTCTTGAAATACTTTCTGATATCCCTCCCAAATTTTATCTTGTTGTTTTTGGGTAAATGCATTTTGCCAACCCCATCTGTGCCAGCCTTCTGAATTTTCATTATTTCCACACCAAAGTGCTATGGAAGGGTGGTGGCGTAAACGCTTTACATTTTGGATGGCTTCTTCTTTTACATTTTCCAATAACAAAGAATCAGAAGGGTACATAGCACAAGCAAACATAAAATCTTGCCAAACTAGAATCCCAAGCGAATCGCATAAATCATAGAAAATATCTTCTTCATAAATCCCTCCTCCCCACACCCTGATCATATTCATGTTGGCTTTAACTGCATCATTTAGTAAGTTGCGATAATGTTTTTTTGTCACTCTAGTTTGTAAATTATCCTGAGGAATATAATTGCCTCCTTTCATAAAAATAGGTTTATCATTTACTTTGAAATAAAAACTTTCGCCTACTGAATCTTGCTCAGTAATTAATTCTATTTTTCGTAAACCAATTTTTTTTGTTTGGCTATCAAGCAGCCTATTTTTATCTGATATAGAAATATTGATGTCATATAATTTTTGCTCTCCATAGCCATTTGGCCACCATAATTCAGGGTTTGGAATACGAATGATAACAGAAAGTTGATTACTCCCTTTTTGCAGTTTAAAATTTCCCCAAACTTTATCATAAGCCTTAATCGTAATTCCTTTTTCAACTGAAGATTCTATTTCAATATTAGCTGTTAAGCTGACCAGTGTGTCTGTTAAATTATCTTGGGATATATAAATATTTTTTATCTTGCAATCGCTCCAACTTTGCAGTTCTACTTTTCGCCAAATTCCTGTTGGGGATATTTTTGCTCCCCAATCCCAACCGTAATGAAAGCCTGCTTTTCGTGTAAAAACTCTCTCACCACCAGGAAGACTGTACCCTAAAGTTGTTTGCTTTTCAGTTTCAATTTTTGATACTGCATCAAATTTTATGAGTAGCGTATTGTCTTTTTTCAGGATATCACTTACATCTACCTCCCAAGTTCGAAACATATTATTGGCTTGAAGAATAAGCGAATCATTCAAATAGACTTTTGCATAAGTATCTAATCCACTAAAAACCAACAATTGTTTTTCATTTTCTAAAGTGCTTTTAGGTACTGAAAATTGAGATTTGTACTGCCAATTTCTTTCGGACACCCATTGAATACTGTCTTCATTAGTGCCATAAAATGGGTCAGGTATAAAGTTGTGTTTTAATAAATCAGAAAAGTTATTTCCAGGAACTTCTGCTTGATGCCAATCTCCCTGATATTCAAACTTCCAATCTGATATTTCTTGTGATAAAATAGTTTCTTCTTGTTTTTTGCAAGCAGAAAAAATCACCAATACTATGATTAGATATTTATGCAATTTGTACCAGTTTATCAATTACAGCTTTAATAAGTAGAACATCAGTTTCTAGTTTTCCTTGCTGATTTTTTATGCTGCCTGAAAGGTGAAAATTACGAATACCAATTTTATAAAGTGCCTCTGTATTGGTATGGTTTACACCACTTCCTGCTAAAATCGTGATGCGTTTATTTCCCAGCTTTATTAATTGTTCCAAATTAGAAATTCCATCCGTGACATTCTTGTTTTGTCCACAAGTTAAAAGTGTATCACATCCGCAATCTATTACATCTTCTAAATCTTGTTGTAAATTATGGCAATCATCAAAAGCCCTGTGAAAAGTAACATTCATAGGTTTTGCAGCTTTTACCATTGCTTTAGTTTGTTCTTTATTTACAGAACCATTCATATTTAATGCGCCAATAACAACCCCTTCAATTCCAATATTTTTACAAAAATGAATGTCAGAGATTATCTGCAATAATTCAGGATCGGTATATATAAAATTTCCAGCTTTTGGGCGAATGAGTATTCGAATAGGAATGTTAATCCTTTCCATTAATGTTGCAATATCTTCTCTTGATGGAGTCATTCCTCCAACCTCTAAATTAGTGCAGAGTTCAATTCTAGTTGCCCCACCTAATTCTCCTTGCATTGCAGATTGAATAGAGTTTGCACAACATTCTACTAAATAATCATTCATGGGATAAATGTATAAAAATTGAAGCAATAAAAAGCCCACTTAATTAAGTGGGCTTTTATATTATTTTTTAAGATTACATTTCAAATGTTTCCATAAATTTTGTAGTATAATTTCCAGCAATAAAATCTTTATCTTTCATTAATTTTTGATGGAAAGGAATGGTAGTTTTAATTCCTTCAATAATGAATTCATCTAAAGCTCTAACCATTTTTGCAATTGCTTCTTCTCTTGTTTGGGCAACAGTAATTACCTTAGCAATCATTGAGTCATAAAAAGGAGGAATCATATAATTTGCATATACATGAGTGTCAATTCTAATTCCATGTCCACCTGGAGCAT
>Ga0233426_10002559_pt1 | contig 15051 bp, 14 predicted proteins | sample SI_118_April2016_6_FD_179875 | JGI IMG/M metagenome (GOLD analysis project Ga0233426, IMG submission 179875) | Seawater microbial communities from Saanich Inlet, British Columbia, Canada - SI_118_April2016_10_MG | ecosystem: Environmental > Aquatic > Marine > Inlet | place: Canada: British... | reverse complement strand
GTTTAAAGAAAATAGTGATGGAACTTGGTTCTAATTCTCCTGTAATCGTTTTATCTGATGCTGATTTAGAAGACGCTGTTCAATCTTGTGTTTCAGGCGCATTTTTTGCAAGTGGTCAAAATTGTGTCGGTGTAAAAAGAATTTTTGTTGAAGCCGGTATTTACGATTCATTTCTAAACAATTTTACGCAATTAACTGCTACTTTAAAGATGGGTTCACCATTATCTGAAGATATAGATATTGGACCAATTATAAGTAAAGAATCGATTCATCAAATTGATAAATTTATTAACGAAAGTATTGAGCATGGAGCTAAGATAATTAGTGGTGGAAAAACAATTGGTAATTGCTATACACCAACTATATTAGAGGCTGACTGCAATAATGATATTGCCAATTGCAAAGAAGTTTTTGGGCCTGTGGTAACTATTTCAAAAGTAAAAAACTTAGACCAAGCTATAGAGAATTGTAATAAGTCTCCTTTTGGATTACATACGGCAATTTTTACGAATGATATTAATAATGCACATACAGCAATTAATGAACTAGAGTGTGCTGGTGTAATGATTAACGATTCTACAGATTATAGAATAGACGCAATGCCTTTTGGTGGCGTTAAAAGTAGCGGAATGGGTAGAGAAGGCGTAAAATCCGCTATTGAAGCGATGTCTGAAACCAAAGTTGTTTGTTTCAAATTAAAAATATAAACAAAATTTATTTTTTCAATTAGTAATTATAAAGAGAAGATCTAATTAAATCTTCTCTTTATTCATGATCTAAATAAATAGGAAATAATGGGTTTTGTGAAAAATCATAAATCAAAGAGGTTTCTAAACTTTTTACATACTCTTTTGTAACATGATCCATTACAAAATCTCTTAAATGATTTTTATCTCTTACTGCAATGTAAAGCAGAAAATCTATTTGACCGGCTAAGTGATAAATATTTACAACCTCTGGCAATAAAGACATTGAATTTTTAAAATCTTCAACTTCATCTTTTGTGTTTTTGGTTAATTTTATAGCAACCATTGCTTCTATGTTAGTACCCAATTTTGAAGAATCAACAAAAGCATGAAACCCGAAGAATATTTTTTTTCTCTGTAATTTCCGCATCCTTTCAGAGCAAGTAGATTCAGCAATACCAGCTTCTGCAGCAATTTGCTTATTAGATAATCTAGCATTTTTCTGTAAAAGTTTAATTATCTGCTCATCAGTTTTGTCTAATTCGTTATAAGAGTTGTTTTTTCGAATATTCTCCATTTTTTTAATATTTTATTGTTTATATCAATGCTAATAAATAATAATACAAAATTATATCTAATTAAAGTACATGTCGTTAATAAATTAAAAATAGAATCTTGTATTATGTAAATTAGAATCTAGATGTTAAACAAATCTAAAAGGATCCCTTTTATTTTGGCATTGGCAAGCGTTGGATATTTATTCGCTGATTTTTATTGTTTTAATAAGGAGCTCATGAATGCTGGGCATTTGTGTTATAAAGCAACCAATCTCATTGGTAGAGCAATTTTATATAATAGCAAATTATAGCTACAAATGACTTTCTTTATAATTCTAATATCTTAATCCGTGAGAATCGTGTATTTTAATTTTTAATGACCCAAGTTCCAATTATTCCAATGAAAACAATGCTTCTGGAATATTTTATATGATAGCGAATTATAGCTAACAATAATATATATAACTAGAAGCCACAACTAGCTTGACATAATTGCTATCGATATAAGTCTAAAGACCTTATATCTGTAATTATGTCAAATAACGCTCAAAAGCGCTATTCCGCTAATTGTTATAAAATGTACTATAATGTACTGCATTATGTTACTTTGCTTTGGTAAAAAGCTTAAAAAAACCAATCTTCTTTATTTTTTTTCTTCTAAAATCTTTCTTTAAAAATGTAATGGAATACGCTTTTTACGAAACGGAGCTTGTCTTTATCGTAGTCGAAAGGATAGGAGTGGAGTGAAATGTGTATGGAATGGGATTGTTGTTTAAATATTAATTAATAGCTCCTAATTTTGGAATGTTCTATGAATATTGTATTTTACACCAATAGTATGATTATTTAAACGTTTTTTATAGCAACAGTTCGCAAAACGGTAACCTTTACTGAGCAACAAGATAAATGGATAAAAGCTCAAATCGAAGCTGGAGAATATACTAATGATAGTGAATATTTACGAAATTTTGTGCGTCAAGACCAAGCAAGTAATGCAAAATATCTCTCTCTTAAGTCTAAAATAATGGAAGGACTTGAAAGCTGCATTAGTAATCAATCATTACCGGAAATCATGAAAGAAGTAGAAATACGTATGCGCAAAGATGGGCGTTTATAAACTCTCCAAAAAAGCCGAAACCGATTTGGCTAAAATATATGAATTTGGTATCCATAAATTCGAGCTAACTCAAAAACAAATAATTAAAGTTTTACCTGATTTTAGTTTTGATACAACTTAAGCTTACGGTAATGTGTTGGAGAATATTTAACAATCCGCTCAAATTGAGAAGCAAAATAAGAAGGACTAGAATAGCCCAATCTATAACCAATTTCACTAATAGATAGTTTCGTATATTTTAAATACTCTTTTCCTTTCTCTATTCGTTGTGCATGAATAAAGTTAATTGGAGTTGTACCAAAATGTAGTTTAAATTGTCTGAAAAAAGTAGCCTTACTTCAACAGGTACTTTAGAAACCGTATTGGCAAATAAACTATGTGCTCCCATGCAGTAATGATAATTATTTTCTGCGCTTATGGTAAGAAAAACTACTTCCGCCTCTGCAGGTGTGAAATTCCCCTCCAAACGAAACTAATTGTGTAACCATACATTTAAGCATCTAGAAGTGCCGGAAGATTAATAATTGGGGATTATTTTATTTTCCTTCCTTGCTTTTAGAAGCAAGACTTTCTGTCGGTTATCAGCTACTTTCAGCCCTATGAGAGGCTCATTTTAAATTTCTTCATAGTTTAATTGTGTTCTGTACTCATTCAGTAATAGTATCAAGTTTATTGATCCAATAATGAATGATTTTGGCAATATATTTCCAGTTTGGTTCCAGCATTAGATCGTGAGCAGCATCAGGAATTATTTCCAGATCTGCGGCATATTTTCTGGCTGTATACTCAAATTCCCGAAGGGTGAACAATTGATCTTTTGAGCCTCCCATGACCAGCAAATTATGATGAGCTGCTGTACTTTTTTTAATGGCTATTGGAAAGAGCATCTGCAGATAAGCCACAAAAGACTCTGAGCAAAGCATTGATTTGTAATATGATAAAGCATGCGAATCAATATCAGCTCTAAACATAAATTGTGGGTATGCTTGGGCAAAGCCAAGTAAATCCCGATTCAACAAATACTTAATTGCGCCCGGCCTAATTTTAATTACCCTAAGGCTGGAGGCTAATGCCCCACTTGGTGGTACAGAAGCCATCAGGATTGCTTTTGTGGGAAGGCGGCAGTTCTTTAAGTAAAGCTGCACAATAAATCCTCCCATCGAATGACCAACCAAAATTGGCTGGGTATCAAACGTTGAGATGGCGTTTTCAACATCCTTAACATAATCACTTAATTTAAGATGATTGTTTGAAGCAGAACGTCCGGCCACTTCATGACCGCTCAGGTTTAATGTATGGCAGTCATAACCTAATGATTCAAAGTGAGGAATAAAATGCTCATGCCAACACCATGCGCCATGGCATAAGCCATGAATGAACAGGAGGGGAGAAAAGTCGACTCTTTCCACTATGCATTGACCTTTAATGTATTCCTTATTGGATTTTTAGATACATAATCTTTTGGCAGTTGCTGTTTTAACTGCTTAACAAATAAATGATAGTCCACGGTGATTGTATGTCGTGCAGTATTGATCTGTTTTATATGTGGGTGCGTGACTTCTCTTTTACAGAGTTCTGCAATGTTCTTTGCCCGTTTCCATTCACCTGTAATGGCCCTGGCGGCTAATTTTGCCTGAAGTTCAGATCCTGGCCAGATACAACCAAGCGGTTGAAACATGCCAATGAAAAACAGATTTTCATATTGTTCATGAAACATTTTCAGATAAAGGGGCACATCAGAATCGCTGTAGTCAATAAAATGCTTTTCGAAAAACGGATGGGCTAATATATAGCCTGTACATGCTACGATAACATCAAATTCTTCGATCGTACCATCTTTAAAAACCACCTTTTTACCATCAAACCGTTCGATATCTCCTTTAGGAAAAACCTTGCCATGTCTTAGTTTATATAGCAACTCATCGTTAATAGTAGGATGCGTACTACCAAATTTAGTTTTTGGTATTTCAAGTCCATATAATCGATTAGAGCCAGTAAGGATTTTAATGGTTAATGCAGAGAAGAAATACCTTAACTTTTTAGGCAGAAACTTTAGTTTGGAGCTGACCACATCACTTGGTTTTCCAAACAAGAATTTAGGAATGATTTGATAACCTCTGCGCCAGCTGATACTGGTTTTCTCACTGATTCGGCTTGTTTCCACAGCCACATCACAAGCAGAGTTTCCTCCTCCAATGACCAACACACGCTTATCTTTAAACGGAGCGGCTTTTTTATAATCATGTGAATGCATAAACTCTCCAGTGAAAACACCTGGATAATTCGGATACCTTGGTTTCCAGTGGTGGCCATTGCAAACGATAAGGTGCGTAAACACTTCTGTATGTTCCTGCCCATTTTTTTCGGTAGTGACCATCCATTTTTCTCGATCGATACGTATACATTTCTTTACAAGAGTGTTGAATTGAATGCAAGGATATAAATCAAAGTGTTTGGCATAAGCCTGAAAATACATTCTCAGCTGGTCATGGGAAGGGTAGTCAGGAATGTTTTTTTCAAAATCATCGAAAGTGAAATCTTCATATTGTGATAAGTTTTTGGAGCTAATGATATGCGTAGTTTCAAAAACACTGGAATTACCGCCATTTTCATTATAAATCCAATTGCCTCCGACATCATGGTTAAAGTCATAAGCAATTACGTCCAGACCTTTATCTTTTAAATTTTTTATGGTAGTTATCCCCGAAGGTCCTGCACCTATTACACAAACTTTTTCCATTATATTCTTTATTTATAAAGCAAATATACTAATAAATGACACTTGTGTCAACTTTTATAAAAAATAGATTATCCTTTTTTGAGAAAAATGACCAGAATTCCTTTTCTTTATGGCTTAATAAATCGAACAGATTGGGGAAATTACAGGAAAATAAGAAACGAAATGAAACTACAATTATCAATGCGGCATTCGAATTATTTGTAAATAAAGGACTTGACAGCACAACTATCAGTGATATTGTAAAGGGCAGTAAACTGGCCAGAGGTACTTTCTATAATTATTTTCAAAGCAAGGAGGAAATATGGGATTTAATCGTCAAAAAACTCGTGGAAAATGTCAATGCCCGTCTTATAGAAGAGCGTAAAAATGCAAATGATATATATGAATTTACCTATAACGCCTTTTTAGGATATGCTCATGTTCTTCAGGAAAATAAATATTTAGATTTGTTGATTAGAAACCAGGCCAATTTCAGAAAGAGTGTTTTTTCAGCTGGGTTACTTAATTCTATTTATGCTTACCTCGAAAAGGATATTGCTAATTCGCCTTATTATAATGGATTGACGATGAGTCAAATTCAATTAATAAGTTATTCCATGATCGGGTCTGCAATCGAACTCATCATCCAGGCACACCTAAATCAACAAACTACATGCATGGAGGAATTGGGTAAATATTTTGCGGATCTATTTATTGGCGGATATGAAAGAATTATATCTAAATCCAGACGAGAAAGTCAGATAAAATAGCGGAGAGATTGTGGCGCTAGTTTTAAATACTTCAATTTAGTGGCAGAATAGAATTTACATTACTAAACTTTTGAAAAGCGCAACAAATAATTAAGGAATTCGCTGAATCAGATAGGTGGTAATCAGTATTATCGTGACAGCAAATATTATATTAAGTAGAATCTTCTCTACAACTAGGCTGGCTGGTAAGGCAGAATAGCGGGTTGTGTTTTGTTTTGTGGGCTGAAGCTTTATTCTGTCTTGATTTTTTTGTTTCTTTTTTATCAAGAAAAAAAGATATAATGAAAACTTAAGAAGTTCAAAACATCAATTTCAATTTTACATAATATTGGAAGTTCCAGTTAAATAAAGGTTAAATAGTAACGAGAATAGAATAAGTGCTTAGAATTTTATTTTTCTTAAAATTTAAGCTCTTGTGGGAAGTTTACGAAAATGGTATTAGAAAAAAATATTGACGGAATATTATAGAATAACATAATCTTATATAAATTAGAAATGTTAGCTTTTGTACGCTGGCAAGCGTTGGAAAATTGTGTTTAAAAAAATTACTGCGTAGCATAATTATTTTAAAAAAGCAATCGAGCGCATTGGTGTGCGGCAATTTTACATAATGGCTAATTATAGTTACAAACAGCAGGATGTTTATTATTTAGTACTAAACCCAAGAGCCTAATGTTTAATGACCCAAGTTCTACAGTTTATTGTGTGGATAAGATTTCTGGGATATTTAACATAATAGAGAATTATAGCTATCAAATAAAATCCAGAAGTTAATTAGCCGTAATTTAGTTCACGCTATTTTTATTGTTTTTTAAAGGAGTTCATGAATCTCCTAAAGTCGATTTCTTTTAACATAATATCTATCGATATAAACCTAAAGGTATTATATCTGATATTATGTGTAAATAGCCTGAAATACGGCTATACAGAAATTACTGTATATTTGTACTATAATTTATATTATGTTAAATAAGATTTATAAAGTAATACCACCCATCCTATTGTAAACATATATGAGAAATTATATGATATAGAGAAGATTCTGAAAATAAATAAACTATTTTTGAAACTTGAAAATTACACAAAAATCAGAATCGGAGTTTATCATCGTTATGGCATCTTTAATGGCTCTTGTAGCATTGTCCATTGATGCGTTATTACCTGCAATATCTGAAATTAATAAAGAGTTACAAATTACAAATCCAAAAAACAGTCAGTTATTCATAACAATGATTTTCTTGGGATTAGGTTTCGGCCAACTTATTTCAGGACCTTTATCTGATGGCCTTGGAAGAAAACCCATTATTTATTCAGGGTTTATTGTTTTTGTTTGTGCAAGTTTGATCTGTGTTTTCGCTACTAATTTAGAAATGATGATTCTTGGAAGGTTTTTACAAGGTATCGGACTTTCAGCACCTAGAACTGTAAGCATAGCAATGGTTAGAGATCGCTTTAGTGGTAATTATATGGCCAAAATAATGTCTTTTATTGTGGTCATTTTTATTCTTGTTCCTGTAATTGCTCCGGCTTTAGGAAAACTAATGCTAGACCTATATGGGTGGAAATCTATTTTCTACAGTCAGTTACTATTTGGGTTTTTTACGATGATTTGGGTTTGGAAGCGTCAACCAGAAACCTTAAAAATAGCAAATAGAAAAAAAATTAAATTTTCACTTTTTATTGAAGGTATACAGGAGTTTACAAAACATAAGACTGCAATTATTTTTACCTTATTTTCTGGGTTTATTACAGGTTCTTTTATGGTTTATTTGAGTGCAAGTCAACAAATATTTGAAGAACAATATCATTTAAAAAATGAGTTTCCGCTTATTTTTGCAGGATTGGCAATTAGTATCGGTTTTGCAACTTTTTTAAATGGAAAACTAGTCATAAAACACGGCATGTTTAAATTGGTATCCATATCCACCATCAGCTTTACTTTAATTCCTATTATATACATATTCCTTTTTTCAGGAGAGAGTAACCCTAATATTACTATTTTAATTTTGTTTTTTGGGTTGCAATTTTTTTCCATAGGATTTCTTTTTGGAAATACAAGAGCGTTAGCAATGGAACCAATTGGTCATATTGCTGGAATTGGAGCGGCAATCAATGGGTTTACTTCTACAATAATGGCGGTACCAATTGCTACATGTATAGGAGCATATATCACCAATACAGCTTTACCTCTATTTGTGGGTTTTTTTATCTGTGGTATCATCTCGTTACTATTAATTGGCTTTTTATATTTTACAAATAAAAAAGAAATGGCTCGTTTGAATTCGAAATGATGACATCAAATTATATTTAATTATACCATATGAGTTTGATTACAATTTTTGAAGATGATTATTTAATTTGTGTGCACAAGCCAAACAACATGTTAGTTCATCACGCACACCATTCTAGAAATATTTCTGACGAAACTTCTTTATTACAGCTAATTTTTAAAGAAAAAGGCTTAAAAGTGTATCCTATTCACAGGCTTGATAGGAAAACTTCTGGAATTATTTTGTTAGCAAAAGAAACAAAATATGTTTCAAAATTTCAAGATGTATTCATAACACATGAAATTCAAAAAATATATTTTGGAGTGGTTCGAGGATTTTCGCCAGAAATAAAAATAATTAATTCTCCAGTAAAAGGCAGAGACGCTTCTGTTCATAAAGCAGCTGAAACACATTTAAAAACAATCTCTCAAATAACTCTTGATATTCCAGTAAAACCCTATGATTCCTCTAGGTATAGTATGGTTCAATTATCTCCTAAAACAGGAAGAATGCATCAATTACGTGTTCATTCAAACAAAATTAGCCACCCGTTAGTTGGTGACACTAAATATGGTGATAAAAATCATGATGAAATGTTTGATCAAAATTTTGGTTGGAAAAACATGTTTTTACATGCAGGAATATTAGAGTTTACTCACCCTTTCACTGAAGAAAAGCTGGTATTAAAAGCTCCTTTTCCTAAAGATTGGATTTCTTTATTTGAGAAGTTTAAATGGGCAAACCCTCTAATTTAATAAAGAGTACTAATGAATTTACTGTTCAATTGATTCTGAATAGAAACCAATTAGTTCTCCTTCTTCAAAAGTTGATGTAATTTGAATAGGATTACAACAAACTTCACAGTCCTCTATATAACTCTGTTGACGAACACTTGCATCTAAAATCATGGATATTTTTTCCCAACAATGCGGGCATTGGAAAAAATGTTCCAACTCCACTACTCTACTACTTTTAAAATTAACTTTCCATTTTTATTCCCAGAAAATAATCGATGATACGTTTCTTGAAAGTTTTCTATTCCTTCATAAATATCTTCTCTTGACTTTAGTTTTCCTTCTTTCAACCAAATAGACATTTGTCTCGCTGCTTTTCCAAAATCTTTGGTATAATCCATTACAACCATTCCTTTCATAGTCGAACGCGTTACTAGTAAAGATAAATAATTACTTGGACCATTTATTTTTGTTTTATTGTTATACTGAGAAATTGCTCCACAAATAACAACCGTTGCATGCATTCTAAGCTTACTCAATGCAGCGTCTAAAATGACACCTCCAACATTATCAAAATACACATCAACACCTTGTGGACATTTCTTTTTTAGAGCCGTATAGATATTTTCTGTTTTGTAATCTATAGCATCATCAAAGCCTAATTCATTGATAATGTAATCACATTTATCTTTTCCTCCAGCGATACCAATAACCTTACAACCCTTTATTTTTGCAATTTGACCAACAATACTTCCAACTGCACCAGCAGCCCCTGAAACGAGTACAATATCTCCTTCTTTGATTTTGGCTACTTCTAAAATACCAAAATAAGCAGTCATTCCTGGCATTCCTAAAACACTTAAAAAAGTAGGCATCGAAGCCGCTTTTTCATCTACTTTAAAACATCCTTCTCCGTCAGAAACGCAATATTGTTGAACACCTCCCCAGCTAGAAACACAGTCTCCAACTTGAAAATTTGGATTGTTATTGTTTTGAATAACTTTCCCTACAGATCCAGCTCTCATTACACCGTTTATTTCCACAGGAGGAATGTAGGATTTTGTGTCATTCATCCAGCCTCGCATTGCAGGATCTAATGATAAATAGTGATGTTCTATTAAAATTTCTCCCTCTTGCAGTTCAGGAACTGATTGTACTTCTAATTTCCATGTATGTTCATCAGGTGTTCCCTGAGGACGGTTTTTTAAAATGATTTGTTTATTGTTCATAAATGAGATTTAAAACCTAAAAATAAGAATTTTAATAGCGAATTAGCTCTAAAATATTTTTTTCTATTTTATTTTTTCCAAGGTATTGATTCTCAAGACCTTTATTAAAAGGGATGGGAGTTTCTATACTAGCCACACGTTTTACGGGAGCATCTAAAAATTCAAAACAATTTTCACTAATTAATGCAGAAATATCACTTGCAATTCCTCCAAAGAGTGAATCTTCTTGAACAATGATAGCCTTTCCTGTTTTTTTAACAGATGTATAAATTGTTTCTGAATCTAATGGTTGTAATGTATTTAAATCAATTACATCTACAGAAATTTCTTTGTGGTTCTTTAATACGTCTAAAACCCAATGAATAGCTGCTCCAAAACTAATTATAGTAAGTTGATTTCCTTCTTTTATAAGCCTTGCTTTTCCAATTTCTAAGGTGAAATAATTTTCTGAAACATCTTGATAAACAGACCGATATAAAGCTTTGTGTTCAAAAAAAAGTATTGGATTTGGATCGTTAATTGCAGCTATTAATAAGCCTTTTGCATCCTCAGGAAATGCAGGATATATCACTTTTAAACCAGGAGTTTTAGTAAACCAAGCTTCGTTAGTCTGGCTATGAAAAGGGCCTGCACTAACTCCTCCTCCACAAGGCATTCTGATTACTACATCCGCTTTTTGAGACCATCTATAATGAGATTTAGCCAATAAGTTTACAATGGGGTTAAAACCAGAAGACACGAAATCTGAAAATTGCATTTCAACAATAGATTTTATACCATTTATAGACAAACCGTAGGCAGCAGAAACAATAGACGATTCACAAATTGGTGTATTTCTAATTCTGTCTTTTCCAAATTTTTCTATAAATCCATCTGTTACCTTGAAGGCACCACCATATTCAGCGATATCTTGCCCCATAATCACCAAGTCGTCATGTGCTTCCATAGATTGGTACAAACCCTCTGAGATAGCATCTATAAAACGTTTATTTTTCTTTTTGAGTCCCGGTTGGATTGCTTTAAAATCAGAAAAATCATGGTAAACATCTTTTAGCTCGGTTTCTAAATCTGGGATTATGGAAGCTTCCTTAAATGAGGTTTGAAGGTGCTTTTGTATTTCAAGGTTTATTGCTGTTCTTAAAGAAGAATCAATCGCTTCTGTAAGAATACCCTCCTCCATCAAAAATTCTTGGTAATTTTTTATTGGATCTTTGCTTATCCAAGAATCCAATACATCTTGTGATACGTAATTGGTTCCACTTGCTTCTTCATGACCGCGAACTCTAAAAGTTTTAAACTCTAACAATACAGGCCTTGGATTTAAACGAATACTTTTGGCTAATTCATCAACTTTCGAATAAACTTCTAAGATATTATTTCCATCAATGATATGACTTTCCATTCCGTACCCAATTCCCTTATCTGCAATATCTGAGCATTTAAACTGTTCAGTTATTGGGGTAGATAATCCATAACCATTATTTTCAATACAAAATAAAACAGGTAAGCTCCAAACTGCAGCAACATTGAGGGATTCGTGAAAATCTCCTTCACTTGTTCCTCCTTCACCCGAAAAAACAGCACAAACATTTTTAGTGTTTTTTAATTTATTCGCTAAAGCAATTCCATCTGCTACACCAAGCTGAGGGCCCAAGTGAGAAATCATACCAACAATTTTGAATTCTTGTGTGCCAAAATGAAAACTCCTGTCTCTTCCTTTCGTAAAACCATTCATTTTTCCCTGCCATTGAGAAAACAATCTATACAAAGGAATGTTTCTAGTGGTAAACACTCCCAAGTTTCTATGCATTGGCAAAATATATTCATGTGTTTCCAAAGCAGAAGCGACCCCTACTGAAATTGCTTCTTGTCCAATACCAGAAAACCATTTAGAGATTTTACCTTGCCTTAAAAGAATGAGCATTTTTTCCTCGATTAAACGAGGTTTCAACATGTTTTCATACAATTTCAATAACATCTCGTCATTGAAAGAATTTTTATTAAAATTAATTTTAGAAGGCATACATTATAAATATCATAATTATATACACAAACATAACAATAAAGATATTAAATCAATAAAAAAATCCTTATCATTTTAATGATAAGGATTTTTATAATATGATGGAAAAAGTGGTTACAAATCTTTAAAAATTGCATGCATCATTCTCTTTTTATCATTGATACTTTCTTCTAAAGCAATCATAGTCTCTGTTCTATTAACCCCAGGAATATCATCAATTCTGTAAATGATGTCTTTGGCATCGTTGGTACCTTTTGCTCTTACTTTACAAAATATATTATACTTACCTGCAGTAACGTATGCTACAGTTACATTGGGTATATTTCTTAAATCGGAGATTACATTTTGAGTCATTGATGTTTTTTCTAGATAGATTCCTACATGTGCTATGAAGGAATACCCCATTTTCTCATAATTTAGAGTCAGCGTTGATCCTTGAATAATACCTTCGTCTTCCATTTTTTTGACACGAACATGGATGGTTCCGGCAGAAACTAATAATTGTTTTGCAATATCAGTAAAAGGAGTTCTAGCATTTTCGATTAAAATATCTAATATTTGATGATCGATTTCGTCTAATGTAAATTTTTTCATTTTTGCGTAATATTCAAATTATCCTACAAATTTATGAATTTAATTTAACTAAAACAATAAGTAGTTAATAGATACTTAATTTTTTATCGATCTATAACGATTTCGGAGTGACCAATTTTAAGATTTAAACGATTTTCATCTGTTTTGTTTAATTTTGAAACAAACTTTCCATCTATAATTTTCTCTTCATATTGAAAGGAAATATCATTGTTTGAATTTGGGTATCTGTGAATTACATCAAAGAATATTTTATCGTTATTCGGAATAGTGAAATAATCCTTGTAATTGTCAAAATTTGAAGTATTTGCTATGTGATAAACGCCCTGAAGTATCGAAAAGAAAGTATATTTTCTTGATTCCTCTCTGTGATAATCCTGCGGGTAATGACCTGATTCAATTAGAATGGTATTATAGCCTAACTTTTGAAAATTATCTCCAGTTGCTGTTGGGTAAAACTCGTCTGAATACCTACCCACGAAATTTGGAATTACATTTTGTAACATCTTATTCATAGCCACAATAACATTCATTGTTTCTTTTCTTCCCTTGGTTAGCGATCTAGTAACCTCTTCTGAGGGAGCTAAAAAAGAAATAGTTGCAGGATTGTTAGTTCCCTCTACTCCAAAAATAGATCTTTGATCGTGAAGGTTAAAGCAAAAATGCGGAGTAAAGGCTTCTAATACTGCACGTAAAATTTTGCTTTCCTTAGCAGCTCTCTCTACTGCATCCCTATTTAGATCTATATTGTTCGCATTAACCCTTGTATAGACTTGAGATCCATCGGGATTTAACATGGGAATAAATACCAATGTACATTCTTTTAATATCTTCTTAAAAATTGTATCTGATACTCCTTCAATACAATTAAAAAAATCGAACAATCCTTTTGTACCTGTGCTTTCATTTCCATGCATTTGAGACCAAAACAATATTTTTTTAGCCCCATTACCAATTTTCAATTGCATAATTGGTCTTTTTTCTTCTGAAAGTCCAATTTGAGTTACATTAAACTTAGCTTCATATTTAGAAAATAAATTTTCAATGTCATTATAAGTAATCCATTTTCCGTGAAGAGAACTTTCTTTTTGTGCTAAAAAAAGATTTTCTAGATAATTAATTTCAATTGTATTCATTATGATCTAAATATATAATTTTCAAAATTACACCATTTTGAATTGTCATCAAACTAAAAAATTACAAATGTAAAGTCAACTTAAATTACAATTGTAAACAACAAAAAGCACAGAAAGATTACTTTTGTAAATTGAAAAAACGATTGAAATACAAATGTGAATGCAATTTTTTTAAATTACATTTTAAATTACGATTAAATTAATTAATTATATCTAAATCAGATATTTAAATACAATTAACTAAAGTTTAACTTTATAATTAAAAAAGACATAAAATTATTTACAAGCATATTCTTTGATAGTTGTGTCGGAATATTTACATTTGTAAAACACAATTTTATTACAATGGTAAACATAACAGAATTTACTTCTAGACTAAAAAAAGTCATCGATTTTCATCAGTTAACTGCTTCAATGTTTGCAGATAAAATTGGTGTACAACGTTCTAGTATTTCACACATTCTCTCTGGAAGAAACAAACCTAGTTTAGATTTTATTTTAAAAGTAATAGCTGAATTTGATGAAGTAGATATGTATTGGCTTCTTAACGGAAAAGGTACTTTTCCTAAAAACACGAATACACCTACCCCATCTTTACTTAATATAGAAACGAAATCCAATGAAAAAAATATTGAAAGAATTGTTGTTTTTTATAATGATGGAACTTTCGCAGAGTTTAAAAAGTAGTAACATCTGGAGAAATAAACAATAAGTTAAGCTACAACAACTTGGCCATTGCCTCTTTTATGAGCTGAATACTCCTATTTTTATTGATTGCATTCTTTCTTTTTTGATCTTGTACCATTGAACGCATTAAGTTTATCACTACTTTATCAAAGTTAAATGATTTGTACTGATTTCCTTTTACAACCATATCTTCTATTAAATTTTCAATGGCTTGCAAATTATTACTTTCTGAAACTTGCTTAAATGCTTTTTTATACAATGCCTTTGTAGCATCATCTCCCGTTAAAAACATCCCTGAAAGTATATTTTTAGCTATAAACGGCAACTCTTTTTCATCTTTTTCTTCAATATAAATTCGAGTTAAAGGAGTCGCTAATATTTTTCTAATTTCATCAGGTAATTTTTTAGACCTATCAACAGCTAGCTGTTTGTCTATATAATATACAGCAACCAATGCTTTACCCAATACCGAATAAGACCTACTTTCCAATGCTTTTATAAAAATTGATTTTAATTTTGGATCTGTTAATTT
>Ga0233426_10002557_pt1 | contig 15053 bp, 18 predicted proteins | sample SI_118_April2016_6_FD_179875 | JGI IMG/M metagenome (GOLD analysis project Ga0233426, IMG submission 179875) | Seawater microbial communities from Saanich Inlet, British Columbia, Canada - SI_118_April2016_10_MG | ecosystem: Environmental > Aquatic > Marine > Inlet | place: Canada: British... | reverse complement strand
AAAGTTTCTAACTCAATGGATAAAACTACAGTGTATAGAAATTTAGATAAACTCACACAATCATGAGAAATAATCGAAGATTTTGATAAATCAGGTGAAAAACGTTATTCACTACAAAATCATCATCATCATCATTTTATTTGTAATGATTGTGATAAAAAAATAAATATTTGATGTTTTCTTTCAGAAGAATTAAAAAAAATAGAAAAACAAGAAAATATAACTATTCAAAATCATTCATTTTTACTAAATGGATTATGTGATGAATGTAAAAATTAATTTTAATAACATATATGAAAACATACGATAAATTTTTAAAATACTATGATGAGATAGTAAGAGGGAATAATAGTCCTATTGAAGATGAAGTGGAATTTTTAGAAATGGACGTAATTAAAGAACATAAACCAGAATCTAAAACTATACTAGAAACTGCCTGTGGAACAGGTACTGTAGCTCAAGCATTTGTAAAAAAATGATATAAAGTTACTGGACTTGATATTAATGAAAAAATGCTAGAAATCGCAAAGAAAAATTTATGAAAAAATGCTGACTTAGTGAAAGCAGACATGACAAATTTTGATTTAAAAAAGACATTTGATGTAGTTTTATGTAACTATAACTCAATATGTCATTTACTAAAATGGGAAGATTGGCAAAAATTTATTACTATGGCTAATAATCATTTAGAAAAAGACTGACTATTAGTATTTGATATCAATACTGTGTTTGAATTTGAAAATATTACAAAAGAGTTTGCTCAATTTTATACGTTCTGAGATGATAATGTATGTCTGGAAATGTTCAAAAAAAATTGAATTTATGAATGGTTAGTAAAAATATATGAAAAATCAGAAGATTGAAGATTTGATCTGACAACAGAAGTAGTTCAAGAAAATTCATTCCCAATATCTAAAATAGAAAAAGAGTTAAAAGCTCAAGGGTTTAAAATATTAGAAAAAACAGATTTCCACTACTGAGAAGTTACAGCTCAAAGTGAAAGAGTATACTTTATGTGTAAGAAAAAATAAGCTATATTGAAAAATATAGTTTTTTTACGTCTATTAATTGACATATATAATAATATATAGTTTAATATATTTAATATACATTAAATTATATAAATGTTAGAAATAATTCAACAAAACCCTATATGACAATCTCTAGGTATACTTGCTATGCTGATAATATGTTTTTGAATGTCGCGAAAAGATGATAGACAGTCAAAGTTAATAATAATGTCTTCCATGATTATTTGGATTATTCATTTTGTATATATGGGGATATATTCTTGAGCTGTATGATCGGCTGTAGCTATGTTACGTATCTTTTTATCAGTAAAATTCCAATGATCTAAATCAGCCTTTGGATTTGTAATATTATTAACTCTAGTATTATGAATGATAACGTATAACAATATATATGATGTCTTGCCAATCTTTGGATCAATAGTAGCAGCAGTAGGTTTTTTCTTCTTTGAAAAATTAAAATTGAGGTTATTTATGTTAGTCACTTCGATTTTCCGGTTTTCATTTAGTGTTTGAAATGGATTAATTGGTTGAGTTATAAATGAATTAATTGTACAAATTATATTATTAATTGCTATGTATAAAATGGTACATGATGAATGAAAAAGAATATTCATGCTTGATACTGTTATAGAAAAATTTCATAAACCCAATGTTGATGTAGGTAGATTTATAGCAATATATGACTATATACATATGAAACATACATCATTAATATCAAAAATATTAAGAAAATAATATATTATGATTTATATGTAATAAAAATAATTTGCCATATTAATAATATTGATTATAATAAATATCACATAAATTAATAAAAAAATATTAAGGGCGTTATGACTAATATACAACAAACATTTAGCTTATATAACTTTATATGTCTGATATTATCGACATCTAAAGATAAAGTAAGCAAAAAAATAATAAAAATAAAAACAAAAACAAAAATAATAAAAATTGAAAAATGTTATTCTTATTGGAAATAAGTAATAACGGTAATCTATTAAAACAAGACGATATCTCAAATATCGTCTTTTTTATTGTGTAATATTTTTAATTAAATATAATATAAAAAATTTTAGAATTAAATGAATATATATGCAAAAATACGTATTATCAACGATTATGGGGGTAGAATCTCTTGCGAAAAAGGAAGTTGAAAGACAAGGGTGAAAAATAGAAGAAGTAGTTGATAGATTAGTAACTTTTTCTGGTGGGCCTGAAATGATTCCTAGAATGAATTTCCGGTCAAGAGTAGGGAATAAAGTTTATATGTTACTTGCAGAAGAAGATAATGTGGATACTTTTGATAAATTATTTGATATAGTAAATACTATTGAGTGGAAAAAGTTTTTTATAAAAGATTTTCCAATTGCTGTAAAGGCAACATCACTTCGTTCAGTATTAACAGCTACTCCAACTATTCAAGGAGTTTCTAAAAAAGCTATTGTAAAATCTATTACTGGTGGAACAAATGAAACAGTAAAAGAAGAAAGTGCTTTAGAAAAAATGGGGATTTTAATCCTTTTAGTTGATAACAAACTCAGAGTTATGTTAGACACTACTGGACCAGCTCTTCATATGAGAGGATATAGAACAGAGGCATGAGAAGCTCCAATAAAAGAATCATTAGCAGCAGCTTGTATACTTCTTTCAAACTGGAGATTTAGAGATGCATTTTATGATCCATTTTGTGGAAGTTGAACTTTTGCAATTGAAGCTCTAATGATTGCTCAAAATATTGCACCAGGTCTAAAAAGAAAATTTGCATTTGAATGACTAAGATTAGTTGACTACAATACTGTTGAAGACGAAAGAGCAGTAGCAAAAAAAGATAGATTTGATTGAGAATATAAAATATATGCTTCAGACATAGATCCAGAAATGATTAGAATAGCAGAAGATAATACTGCAAGAGCTTGATTAAAAGGAAGAATAGAGTATTCAGTGAAAGATTTCAAAGATATGGCATTGGAAACTTGATTATCAGGAACTATGGTTACAAATCCTCCATATGACCTAAGATTAAAAGATGAAAATATCGATAGTTTATATAAAAATATTGATAGATTATTCAGAGTAAATACTGAATTAAAAGGTTGACCAATTACAGGTTATGCTGATTTTGACAATTTTATTAAATTGTCTGACTATAAAAAGAGAAAATTATATAATGGTTGAGAATTATGTTATTTTTATAGAAGAAAATAAAAAAAGCGTTAGATATATAGTCTAACGATTTTTTCTTTGCCAAAAACCTATTTATTTATAAAATAGGTTCAAATAATTTGAAATTAAACTAAACATGAAAATCCTAGCATTTGAAACGAGTTGTGATGATACAAGTATAGCGATCTTTGAAGATGATAAACTTCTTGCTATGAATACTGATTCACAAATCAAGATACATAACCTCACAGGAGGTGTAGTACCTGAAGTAGCAGCACGTGAGCATGCGAATGTCATTTTTGATGTGTTACAAAAAACTCTAGATGACGCAGATGTAACATTAGAGGATATAGATTATATCTGAGTGACAACGAATCCAGGATTATTACCATCACTATTAACGTGAACAACTGTTGCTTCAATGTTATCTACATTGAAAAATATTCCTATACTTCCAATTAATCATATAGAAGCACATATATTTGCGAATTTTTTAGAGAAAAAGAATTAGATATAACTTTTCCACTTGTTTGTTTAACTGTCTCATGAGGTCATAATGATATTTATTCTATGAACTCTATGTGGGAATTAGAAAAACTATGAAGTTCATGAGATGATGCTTGATGAGAAGCTTTTGATAAAGTTGCAAAAATGATGGGGTTATGATATCCAGGTGGACCAATAGTCTCTCAACTTTCAGCTGAATATGAATTAGAATTAAAAGTGAAGTGATTACCTCTACATTCTGAAAAATCTGCTGCTGAAAAACATGCTGAAAAAACTTTATTCCCAAGAGTTTGGTTGGTGAAAAAAGAACATAATTTTTCATTTTCTGGTCTAAAAAGTTCAGTAAAAAGGGAAGTTGACAAAAGAATAAAAGAAAATTGAGAAATTACATTAGCGGATCAAAGAGAACTTTCTTATGAATTTGAATCAGCAATTACAGAAGTTCTTGCTTATAAACTGGTTCAAGCAGCAAAAGAAAAAAGAGTAAAAACTGTTATGTTAGCCTGAGGTGTAAGTGCAAACAATAGACTTAAAGATGAAATCGATAAATTATGTAAAAAAGAAAATCTTGAATTTATTTTTCCTTCAAAACTAGTTTATTGTATGGATAATGCAGCAATGGTTTGAATACTTACTTATTATAGAGTAAAACATAATGAATTTGAAAATCATATTTGAGTTGTGAAGATATAAAAAAAGACTAACATACGTTAGTCTTTTTTGTTGAGTAAAGCAAATATGCTAAGTGAGAATATTGCTCAGAGAGTATCTGCGAGGATATCTTTTTGTGCATCCCAGATATCTCATTGAGATCATAGAAATGATGCTCAAGCTTCTGGTGCGGCAAGATCAGCATAGATCCATTCTATTACTTCGTAGATTCAAGCTACTGCAGCTATGAAACATAATGGGAAAAAATATACAATAAAATTAAATTTTATTTTATAATGACGAACTATGAATTCGGCTAGAGGGTATGCATAAAAACCAACTGAGAAATGAGCAATTCTATCAAAATGATTTCTTTCAAATCCAAATAAATCAGTTATATATTCAAAGGGTACGTTTGCAAAAGTAAAATGTCATCCAATAGTGTGGAGATATATTAATATGAACATAAAAATATATGATAGATTTGAAAATTGAAATTTCTTATATGTAGAAATAAGAGCAATTACGATAAGTAACATAGGAAGATTTTCAGCAATCCATGTTGCTCTGTCAAATGGATTTATACCTAAAATGATAAATTCTAATGCATAAATAATTACAAGTATTGGAAAAATAGACTTCATATTTTATTAATTATAAAATAAAAACTCTCTTGATAGAGAGGTTAAATTCAAAGTTTTTGTTTAATTTTCAGGTTATCTAATAGATAAATATTTCCTGGTTCAGTAAGAATATTTTTAATAAGTTTATCTCAAAATTCGAGTCTATGGTAAAAGTCCTCAGTAGAAATAATTGCATACTTTATTTTTCTTCCATAGAAGACACTTGCAAGGAATTCATTAAATTCATCTTTATCAATATTTCAAATTAAAAATATATCTAAAATACTTTTTCCAGGTTTTAGTAATTTAAATTTAACTGAATCATTTACTATAATTAATTCTAATTCATCCTTTGTTTTAAAGTACTCTTTTACTTTATTCATTGGGTTATATACTTTAAGAAAAACTCAAATGAATTCATCTAGTAGTATAAAATTAGGATTAATATAGAATATTTTCTTTTTTAGCTCAGTTCTATGTTTTAAAAGTCAAAGCTCTGAAAGATTATCCAGTTCTCTTTTGATAGAATTGATTTGTTCCTCTAATTCACGAGAGAGTGCTCTCATGTGGAATCATTTATTATTACCAGACTCATATTCAAGAAAAAACTTTTCTAGAAGTTTTGTTCTACATTTTGATCAGAATATTTTTGAAACTTCTAAGCTTTTCATGTAATATTGGAATTAATTATTATTGATTTTCAACTATATTTTCAAGATGATTATATTTAAATACACCAGGAACAAAATGATAATGTAAGTGCTCTAAGCTCCTAGATTCTAAATCTTCTCTTATGAATGAAAAATAACTTCAAGTTTTGAAAAAATTTTGCATAAAATCTTGTACATCTTTATATTCTCACCATTGCTCTTTTGTTAAATCTTTTGTATAAATAACATGATTAATAGGAGAAGCCATGAGATGTTTATCTATCCCACATATAGGATATTTATTATAATAAATAAACCAATGTTTTCATTTCCAAATAACTAAATCACTCTCAACACATAATGGGCATTGAGATTTTCATTTATCTTTTGGTCTTATTTGTCTCCATTCTTCTCTAGTTTTTATTTCCATATTTATAGGCTAATAAATATATACTATACAAAATAACATATTAAAGGGAAAAATCAAATATTTTTGTTGTAAAATAGTATTTTTCGCTTATTATATTTTCAGAATTTTTTAAAATTACATAAACATATAAAAAAATGAAACCAATTAAACAAGAATTAGAAGATAGAGGATTGCTATACCAAAATACAAATGAAGATATATTTGCTTTGTTAGATGAATGAGAAGCAAACTTTTATTGTGGTTTTGATCCTACAGCAGATTCACTTCATTTAGGGAATTTTATAGGTTTCATGGTTGCCGTTCACTTAATGAGAAGAGGGAATACTTATACCGCTTTAACAGGTGGAGCAACTGGAATGATTTGAGATCCAGGTGGTAAAAATAGTGAAAGAGATTTTCTTAGTGAAGAAGCATTAGAAAATAATCAAAAATCAATATCAAATCAAATTGCTAAAATTGCAGAAAATTTAAAAGATTTTACATGAGATGAACTACATTATAATTTTATAAATAATAAAGTATTTTATGAAAATATGAATTTCCTAGATTTTCTGAGAGAAGTAGGAAAGTTTATGACTGTAAATGTCATGATGAGTAAAGATACTGTAAAAAAGAGAATTGAAGATCCTAAACAATCAATATCTTATACAGAATTTTCATACCAATTATTACAAGGGTATGATGCATGTAGATTATATAAAGACTCAAATGTAAAACTTCAAATTTGAGGACAAGATCAATGGGGGAATCTAGTTACAGGAACAGAACTAATTAGAAAAAAATATGATGCTGATAGTTATGCATTAACTTGGCCATTAATTACGGATTCAACTGGAAAAAAATTTGGTAAGTCAGAAGGAAATGCAATGTTTTTAGATACTAATAAAACAAGCCCATACTTCATTTATCAATATTTTATGAATACTCCAGATGAAGATATCTCGAGATTCTTAAAAATGTTAACACTTATCGAAACTGAGGAAATTGATGAGATAGTAAAAAAACATTTTGAATCACCAGAATTAAGAGAATGACAAAAATTACTTGCATACAAAGTTATTGAAATCATTCATGGAAATATTCAAGCTGATCTTGCTCTGAAAATTTCAGACTTTATGTTCTGAAATTGAGATAAAATACAAACTCTTTCAGAATTAAATACTGAGGAATTACTCACATTTCAAAATGCAATGTGATGATTAGATTATACAGATCAAAACTTCTTTGAACTTATTGTTAGCTCTGGACTTTCTAAATCTAATTCAGAAGCGAGGAATGCTGTACAATCAGGAGCAATTTCTATTAATTGAGAAAAAATATCAGACATGAAATATGATTTTTCATGAAATTTCTTAGAAAATTGATCTCTACTACTTCAAAAAGGGAAGAAAAATTTAAGAATTATAAGAAAATAAAAAAGCATGTTGTAATAATATGCTTTTTTTTGTGTAATTTATTACCGGTACCTGTAACTATAGAAAAATATTTTTATGATCTTTCTAAATTTTCTTCAATTCTATCTATTACAGTTTTGTTTATTTTATTATCAGAATTTATCATTTGAATAATTTCATCAAGTGTAATGACTATTACTTCTATTGCACCCTCTGAACATACTGTAGCTGTTCTTTCTTCTTCACTAAGTAAGGCAATTTCACCGAAAATATCTCCCGTTCATAATTCAGCAACATGTCTCCCTCAAATGGAAATACTGACTCTTCATGATTTTAATATATATCCTTCACCATTAGACTCTTCAGACTCCATTATTATCATTTCTCAATTAGAGTATTCTCTTATTTCACAATTATTAATAATATTTTTCACAATATCTTTATTAATTCCATGAAATATTTTTAGAGTAAATATACTTTCTGGCATAATTTTTATATAAAAAAATAATCTTTTCTTTATAATATCATAAAGAAAAGATTATTTCAAAAAATACTTACTATAATCTATAAATGAGTTACAAAAATATTTACAAAAAAAAATTAACTAATATATAGTTAATTTTTTGGTAAATGAGAAATGATTATTTAGCCATTTCTTCAGAAGGAGTTTCAACTTCAACAACTGGAATTTCTACAACAGCAGGAGCTTCAGCAGTTTCTTTAGTCATTTCTTCAACCATGTCAGTTGCAGCTTCAACAGCTTCAGCAGTTTCTTTAGTCATTTCTTCAACCATGTCAGTTACAGTTTCAACAGCTTCAGCTTCAACTTCAACAGTAGTATCAATAACAGCAGGAGTTTCGTCAACAACTGGAGCTTCAATAGCTTCTTTAGTACAAGATGCTAGAGTTGCTAGAGTTAACATAGCAATTAGTGCAATAATTTTTTTCATACAAATGATATTTTAAATATTAAATATTGTAATAGTGTGCTTAGTATAGGGATGATGAGGAAAATACAAAAAATATATATGAATTTTAGGTTTACTTAAGGTTGATATATTGTTTTATAAATATATATATAATAAAATCATGAAAGAATGTTTTTCTGTTGCGTTTTTTTGAATAATATTTATAGTGATTTATATTAGAATTTTATTTTATAAATATCACTTCATGACGAGAAGAAGAAACATGGTCACTAAGAATATGAAAGATTATCTTGTACCAATTGTTGTATGAATATTAGTACTTTTTTTATTAATAAAAGTAATGAGTTGAGGAGATTCTACTGCTCCTATTCAAAAAGAAAATAGAGTCTGAATTTCTGTAACTCTAGATGCACCTAGTACAAAAAGTTTAGTTGAATATCAATGAAAAGATAGTGTTGATATTACAGAAGCAATTTCGTTATTTAAAGGTGAAAAATTAAAAGTAAAAGAAGGAAGTCTTTCATTAGATATTCCAGAAACAGGAAATGCTCGTTTAGGGAAACTTTGAGAATTTAAATTCAATGAAGATGGAAGTTTTACTTTGTCGTCATGAAAGGTATGGGTTAATTCTACGTGAAATATTGATGTGAAAATGAAATTTGCTAAAGTTCAAATGTGAGAACAATCACATATTTCATTAGACCAAAATGAAGTATCATCAACAATTTATGTATTATCAGGTTTTGTAACCGTAGAAAATTTAGCAGGGCAAAATACTCTTTTACTCCCAGGTGAAAAAATAAGTATAGCAACTTCACAAGCAAGTAATACTGAATTAGACTTAAAAATAATGAAAGAAGATATAGATGATATCTTTATTAATTCAGATTGGTATATATTAAATAAATGAGATAGTTTTCTGAATAAAGAAGATGATGAAGAATTGACTACAAATACTGGTTCAAAAATAGTAAATAATGGAAATAGAGTATTATTATTTGATACTATAACAGATGAAGCAAATATCTCTTCAAGTACATTAACTATTACTTGAAAATATGTGGATGAGAATATAAATAAAATTACAGCAAATAATATTGAAGCTAAATTAGATAATACAAATAAAACATTTTCATTTGAAAATTTAGATACACATAATAAACAAAATGACTTTGTTTTTAGAGCTTATGATGATGCAGGAGATATATTAGAAAGGAAACTTATAACATTATATTATAATGCATGAGAAGATCTAAAAACACCTTGAAAATTTAGTGTAACAAATTATGATATTGATGCAAGTAAATTTACATTTACTGCACCAAGCGCATTTCCCACATTTACTACTTTAGCACGTTTAATCACTATTAAAGGATTAGTTACTGATAAAAATGTCGATAAAGTAGTAGTGAATTGATATGAACTAAAATCATTTAACAAACAATATGGTTCTTGGAGATATCATGCGGATATGAATTATAACAATCTTAAAGAGGGGACAAACGTATATGAAGTACAATACTTTGATGAAAATAATAAATTAATGTACACTAACAATTATACAATTGTAAAAAAATCAAATACTCCAATAAAAGAAGTACAAATAATAAGTGATGAAGCATAAAAAAAGTAATAGAAATCATTCTATTACTTTTTTTAATTTGAGTTTTAAGTTTTATTTAAAAAATATGACAATAATTTAATTATTGTCATATTTTTTAACAAGCACATCAAGTTCCACAAGAGCCATTATCATCTTTGCTTCCACAATCAGATCATCATCCTCAAATAATACTTATAAACATTGATTTAATCTCTTCTAATTCAGGAGTAATTCCTTCAAAGATAGTATCTTTAAAATCAATAGCCTCTTCTTCTACTATAAGAGCTGGTTCTTTAGTAATATTTAATTCAGTTTTTAATGCTTCATCTTGAGTTAATTCAACTTTAATAAAATCTACTAAACCTAGTTCATCCAGTGCTGTTTGAACTTTTGCTAATAATTCTTTTGTGTTTTCTTCTGATCAGAATAATTTAATTTTCATAAATTTTTTATAAAAAATAATATAAATATATAAGTAAAAAATAGTATTTTGATTAACTCAAAATACTATTTTTTATTATTTAGTGAATTATGCTTCTTTTGATTCAACAGCTTCAGTAGCAACTTCTTCTACTTCAACTACTTTTTTAGGTTTAGCAGCGGATACAACTACATCATCAGCTTTATTTAAAACTGTATAGTCTGATTTTAAGTTTAAGTCTGATACTCTAATAGAATCACCTATTTGTTTTAGTTCTGAAAGATCTACATCAAACCCATCAACTAGGAATTTAGGTAAACATTTAACTTCAATTGATTTTAAGTGTTCATCTAAGATTGCACCTTCTTTTACAGCAGAAGATTCATTAATGAAGTTTAAAGCAATATTAGTATGAACTGCTTCACCTTTTTTAACAATAATGAAATCAATATGTAAGAAATCTCCAGATACTGGTTCTCTTTGAATATCGTGTACTAATACATCAATATTTTTACCATCAACTGCAATGTTGATAATATGACTTTCACCTGATTTTCTGAATAATCTTAAGAAATCAGAATTGTTCATTTTTATGATAGTATTTTCAGCACCGTGACCGTAAACAACAGCTGGAATGTTTTTAGCAGCTCTTACTTCACTTAATTTTTCAGTAGTTGATCTCAGTTCAGCAACTAGGTTTAATTTTTCCATGGTAATTTTTTTGATATGTTTTAAGATAATTTTTTTTTAAGCGACCGAATTGTAATCTAAATATGTAAATAAGCAAATCTTTTTTCTATTATTTGCCTATTTTTTAAATCATGTTTTTATTTTTATTTCGATATTATCTAATAATAAGTTTATCGTCACTAATTTCAAAGCTGAGATCATAGATACCTTTGCTGTTAATAACCCATAATTTACCATCATGATTTACATAAAAATCTTTGATTTTTTCTCAATTTCCTTCAATCTGTCATATATAAGTTAAGCTATTTGTATCTTTGTAATTACGAGAATTTGGTTTAAATACAAAAATTTTATTATTAAGTAACATATAAACATGGTTGAGTTCAGCCCTTGTTTTAATCTCAATTTTAGAATCAAGAATTTCTTTTTTATAATTTTTAGGAAGTTTATTTAATGTTATTCACATCATTTCATACTTTGGAGAAGCAAAGAATTTTTGCATTGATAGGTCATCTTTCAGAATATAGAAACCACCATCAATAGCTATAGATAATATTTTTCAAATAGCCTGTACATCTTCATTGTTTAAGTATTCTTTTGCTTTACTAAAAGTATTTCCAGAAAGAGAGTGTTTATATATTTGAGCTTTTTTATCGTCTACCAGGTAGATATTGCTTCCATATGAACTAATGAGTTTATTTGATTGCCATTGATCTTGTCCACTTACATCCATAAATGAAAAATGTCATGTTTTAGCAAAACGTACAATCTTTGATTTATTAGTATTTAAATAAATATTATCTCAAATAATAGTTGCATCTACAAAAAATTCATCTATATCTAATTGAGTGTTAGTATATTTTTGAGCTTTATTTCAGCCATTTATAGGTCATGTAATTGATTTTTTTTCTATTATATACGGTTGTAATTTATTCTTAACAATTTTTACGAAATTATCAAAATTTCAAGTATATATTTCATTTTCAGGACTTGTTTCAAATGTCTCTATTTTATTGAACTGTTTTTTTAATATATGAATATCATTTTGCATTTTTTCTAAATCTCATAAGTAGATTTTTTGTTCTTTTACTTTTGTTATAATTCATTCAGCTGCTGTAATATTTTCTTCAAAAGCATTACTATTAGCAACATTTCTACTCGCTTGCCTAATAAACGTATTTGCTTGCTCTAAATCATTTACTGTTTGAATTTTCTGTTTATCATTTGTTGCTACAGATACTATATTTAAGAGTGTAGAATATAGGAAATATACACAGAGAGATATTCAAAGAATAAATAAAGCATTTTTTACAGATTTAGATTGAGAAATAATAGAGTCTTTCATTTTTAACCAATATGCTAATATTCTCTTAATAATAGCTGTATCTAGGAATAAATAATATTTATCTTGTATGTATTTAATGTACTCATTTTCTACTCATTCATCTTGATCTTCTCAATTATTATATTTGAATGAAGAATATAATATATTTTCTCCTAGTATTTCAGCATCAAAAATAGATGAAATATTATCTGTAAAATGAGAAAGATCTTTTTTATTATCTAGTCCATCTAGTACATCACTTGGACTTAAATAGTCTAATATATTTTGTGTAGAGATAATAATTATTTCATTATTCCTCAGTTCACCATTTGAAATATAAGAAAAATCATTTTTATTTTCTTTTGTATCAGTTAGAGTAACTAATTCATCTTGTCTACTTATTAAATAAGCAGCAGCTTTTCATATGTTAGAAAAAATAAATGAATTTTCATTTAATACACTAATTATTACACTTGCTGTTTCTCTGTCTGTTTTATCTGTATTCCAAGCTTTGATAAAAGAATTGATATTTTCCAATGCTGTTGAAAAATCACCATATGTATTTGATATTGAAATCTTATCTAAAATATTGTCTACAATACTGTTAAGGAGAGAGTCAGCAAAATTCTTTGATTTTGATTCTATATGAATAAAACAATCAAGGTTGTTTTCAAGTGAAATAGTCTTTTTTATAAGAGTATTTCCTTTGTTTTTATCTATTATTTTTGAGTTGAGTTCAAACATTTTTTTTCTTTAAATTAGTGCTTTAATAAATTTAGGATTATTTTTTTTTAGTATATGAAAAATATGTATTTTTCAAAATGAAATATTTCTAAAAATATTATTTGCTATTTTATAAAACCATATATAATTTTGTACATAAATTTAGTTATTAATTTCGACGAATTTGTTTAAAGTACAATGATGAAAAGCCCTTTCTGGGGCTGTGAAAATAAGTGGTTCAAAAAATGCAGCGCTTCCAATTTTATGAGCAGCTTTACTTATAAATTGAAAAGTAACTCTTCACGGGATGCCAAAAATCTGAGATGTTATGACATTTTTAGAAATTATGGAAGATGTTGGAGTAAAATATCATTTCGAATGAAATACTCTTCATTTTGACGCTTCAAACTTAAAAAAAGATAACTTAAATATAGAAAAATTAAAAAAAATAAGAGCGTCAATTTTTCTTTTAGCACCTCTTCTTCATTTCTTTGGAAATATTTCAATGCCGTTGCCATGAGGATGTGTAATAGGGAAAAGACCTATTGATGATCATATTAACGGACTAACAAGAATAGGATATTCCGCTACTATGAAAGATGAAACTATTGAATTAGATTGATCAGTTTCAGAATGAGATAGGACAATTAATGCAGGTTTTTCAGTTTCAGGAACTGAAAATTTATTAGTTGCAAATGTTTTAAGAAAATGAACAACAACTATTGAATTAGCTGCAATTGAGCCTCATGTAATTAATCTAATTGATTTTTTGAGAGCCGCATGAGCAAATATAAAAATGCGTTATAATCATACAATAATTGTAGAATGAGTTGACTCACTACAAGATAATTTTGAGTTTAGTGTAGTGGCAGACTATATTCAATCAGGTACATATATGGTTCTAGCAGCTCTAGCATCAAAAGAATATTTAGATATAGAAAATGCAAGAATAGAAGATTTGTTTATATTCATTGAAAAATTAAAAGAAGCAGGAGTAAAAGTAGAGGATCTATGAAATGATACTCTCAGAGTTTATAAAGCAGATAAAATAAAAGCAGTAAAAGTTCAAACAAATATTTTTCCAGGTTTTCCAACGGATATCCAAGCACCATTTGGTGTTCTTATGACTCAAGCAGAATGAACAAATAAAATTCATGAAGTATTATTTGAAAATAGATTAAATTTCTTATATGAATTGGAAAAAATGACAGCAAACGTGGCAATACTAAATCCACATGAAGCATTAATTTTTGGGAAAACATCATTAAAATGAGGTGCTACTTTAACTTCATGGGATTTAAGAGCATGAGCTGCAGTAGTAATTGCTGCACTTATAGCAGAATGAGAATCAAAAATTACAAACGTAGAATATATTCACAGAGGATATGAAAATTTTGTTGAAACTCTCAAAAATCTCTGAGCCGATATAGAAGAAGTATCAGATCAAATTTAATAAAATAAATATAAATTATGAAATTAATACCAATAGCATTAATTATTTTCGGAATAATTATAATTTCTGCACCTGAAATACTAGCATATTTATTATGAGGATTATTTATATTCTTATGAATAAATGGAATGATAATATGAGGATTATTCAATAAAATGAAGAATAAATCAGGAAAACCAAGTTGAGATGATTATGTTAAATTTTGAAAATATAAAATATATAAATAAAAAACTACTTTACAAACATGTAAAGTAGTTTTTTAGTACAACATTGATATTCAACACAAAAATATTAAAATACATAGTAATATTTCAAACTTTAAAAACTATGAATAAAAAAGCCTTTACACTCGTAGAACTCATTGTAGTTATTACGATTCTAGCAGTACTTGCAACGGTAGCATTCATATCATTTCAATGATATGCTCTAAGCGCAAGAGATTCTACAAGATTAGCAGA
>Ga0233426_10002555_pt1 | contig 15063 bp, 14 predicted proteins | sample SI_118_April2016_6_FD_179875 | JGI IMG/M metagenome (GOLD analysis project Ga0233426, IMG submission 179875) | Seawater microbial communities from Saanich Inlet, British Columbia, Canada - SI_118_April2016_10_MG | ecosystem: Environmental > Aquatic > Marine > Inlet | place: Canada: British... | reverse complement strand
AATATTTCCCCAGCAATCTCTCGCTAAAACCGTTAAAATGTCGCTTTTACTTTTTAACCTTATTTTCAATCTTATATAGCGTCTTAATTATGTCTATCTCCTCCCCTATTCCTCAAGAAACCCGCGTGATGGTGGGCATGTCTGGTGGTGTTGATTCTTCGGTGACGGCGTTGTTGTTACAGCAACAAGGCTATTTGGTCGAAGGTTTGTTTATGAAAAACTGGGATGAGGATGATGGTACGGAGTATTGTTCTGCCAAGAACGATTTAGCCGCTTTATGGGTTAACTACATCTAAAACCCAGTTGCCGTCAGTTGTTTTGTAAAAAAACAATCTTTTTTCGAAATAAAATATTCTTTCACCAAATCCTTCAGCATATTGACTAATTGGAATTGTTGGCCTAATACTAATTAGTTTTATATTTACGTTCTCAGCCATTTTTTTTACATATGGGAGAATTAAATTAGCCTCACTCATCAGTCTATCTTTGTCAGAAAAACGATGGCTAGGATAAAAATTTAATATTAAGATTTTTTTTAATTTATCTTTGTTTTTATTATTTTCGACAATATGCGCTTCTACTGGAACCCCATTTGGGTTTATAGCTTCTCCAAAGCGCTCTATACTGAAAAATTTTTTCGATGGAATCACATCTTTTATAGCTAGTGACTTTACTAAAACACTATCTCCATTAGGCAACGCTAATAAATTAGCGCCTTCTTTTCCATTAAGAATTACATCTGAAGATAATATCAATTCATAATTCAAGACAATCTTTGAAACCAACTCTTCCTTGATCCAATAGATTACACCCTTATCTTTATCTACCATGTAATCTCTTTTAGCTTTTTCCCTCAAAACTTCCTCAAGTACCACTTTAGGAGTTCCTATTTTTATACCATTACCGTCAATATACTCAGGGTCAAACATAAGTATTTTGTTAACTTTACCCGTATCGTTTTGAAATGTTACGTGAAACTCATCGTAATGGAACTTCATATCATTAGTATATTGAGATTGACGATTAGGCTCGCCATGTAACACTATGACATCTTCTTTTGAAGAATAACCTGCTCTAACACCCGCATATTCATTATCATAAATATATATTTCAGCAATTACATTTCCAGTAAAAAGAAGTAACAAGATCAAATATATTGCTTTCATTAGACATCAATTCGTCGACAAGACTTACCGTTTATTAAGCACCAATTTAACACACTAAAATATACCCTCTCAATGTATACCAAAAAAAACACCCACCCAACTTAACCACCCCCAATATTTCCCCAGCAATCTCTCGCTAAAACCGTTAAAATGTCGCTTTTACTTTTTAACCTTATTTTCAATCTTATATAGCGTCTTAATTATGTCTATCTCCTCCCCTATTCCTCAAGAAACCCGCGTAATGGTGGGTATGTCTGGTGGTGTTGATTCTTCGGTGACGGCGTTGTTGTTACAGCAACAAGGTTATTTGGTCGAAGGTTTGTTTATGAAGAATTGGGATGAGGATGATGGTACGGAGTATTGTTCTGCCAAGGATGATTTAGCCGATGCCCAGCGAGTATGCGATACCTTGGGTATTACCCTGCATACGGCGAACTTTGCCGCAGAGTATTGGGATAATGTATTTGAGTATTTTTTAGCCGAATACAAAGCTGGTCGTACCCCTAACCCCGATATTTTGTGTAACCGTGAAATCAAATTTAAGGTGTTTTTGGATTACGCCCAAGTACTCGGTGCCGATATGATCGCCACGGGTCATTATGTACGTCGTGATGATTCTATCAATAACAGCGTCGGTCGCACCCGTCTTTTAAAGGGTTGTGATAACAACAAAGACCAAAGCTACTTTTTACATGCGGTGGGTGGTGAGCAATTAGCCAAAACCTTATTCCCTGTGGGTGAATTAGAAAAGCCTGCGGTGCGCCTATTGGCAGAACAGCACAATTTAATCACCCATAACAAAAAAGACAGCACCGGTATTTGTTTTATTGGCGAGCGCCGCTTTAAAGACTTCTTAGAGCAGTATTTACCTGCCCAAGAAGGTGAGATTGTCACTGATAAAGGCCAAGTGATTGGAAAGCATGCGGGGCTGATGTACCACACCATGGGGCAACGCCAAGGCTTAGGAATTGGTGGTATTAAGAATGCGCCGGATGCGCCATGGTATGTGGTGGATAAAGACTTAGATAAGAACCAGCTGATCGTTGTGCAAGGTGATCAGCACCCGCTGTTGTATCATCAGCGTTTAACCGCCACCGGTATGCATTGGATTAACCCATCTGATCAGCCAGCGGTTTTCCGTTGCCATGCCAAAATACGCTATCGCCAAGCCGATCAAGCCTGTGAAGTGACAGTGAATGGCGACAATTCAACCAGTGTCGTATTTGATGAGCCGCAACGTGCAGTCACGCCGGGGCAATCTATTGTGTTGTACGATGAAGAGCATTGTTTAGGTGGCGCGGTGATTGCCTCTCGCGCTAACTAATTTTGTGTTTTAGTACGCGCTAGGTTGATCTTAGCGCTTGATGTCTCCATTAATAGACATTCGCCTTGTCCATAAACAGATAGTTTGCAAACACGTAATTTACGAACAAATATCGAGTGATGCCAACCCAATCTACCCACATAGACACAGATTCGCATCACCCACATTATTGAGACCGCTTAACCTACTATGTCTACCCAACCATCGACTACAAACCAATCACCTTGGGATGATCGCACTCTCGCGCTGGCGGGAATGTTTCAATCATCTTTGCTAGTACAACAACTTGCCACTAGCGGACACCTTAACCAGGGGGATTTGCATACCGCGATACATAGCTTGTTTGAGCAAAACCCTGCGACGATTAGTGATGTCTATGGCGATAACACCAAAATACTAGCCGGTTTAACCCAGCTCTGCGATACGCTTAAGCGGGTAAATACCCCTAACGGTAACGATATTGTGCGTTATGTCATGGGTATGGTGCACCTGCAAAAGAAGCTGATGAAGCAATCCGGTATGCTCGACACTATTGGTAAGCGAATTGAACAAGCACAGCGCCAAGCGGAGTTGTTTGAGCCTACCCATGAGAACGTAGTAGCCAGTCTTGCTGATATTTATACCAGCACCATTAGCACCTTTAGTTTTCGTATTCAGGTCAATGGCGACTACAACTATTTACAACAAACCCGCATCGCTAACCAAATTCGTGTATTACTGTTTGCCGGTATCCGCTCGTCTATCTTATGGCGACAAGTCGGCGGTTCGCGTTTGCAAGTGATACTGCAACGCAAGCAACTTATTAGCAGTGCCGAAGTATTAATTAAACAAGCCAAAGAGCAGCAGTTACAGTTATGAGTGATAACCCTATCGAAAAAAAGAACGAAGGCAAAAATGGGGCTAAGAATCCTTCGTCTATTCCCAGTAATGCCCTGAGTGATACAGAACTAAAAGCACTAGTTGAGAGCGACGATAATGAGGATATGAACTCGATTGATAAGATCAACCGAGAAACCGCCCGTTTACAATGGCAAGAAATCGAACCACATTTTGCCAGCGGCAATGTTATTTCCGTCGCTAAGGAACTCGATCTAGTGGCTGTTGCCAAAACCGTGGCCGATGATGATGCAGCCGCCATTAAACAGTGGATGGAAGAGCAGCAAGTCATTCCCACCAGCGATGAGCAAGCGATTACATGGCAACAAAGCAATGCAGAATTTTGGGCTGTGGTGATTAAACCGCTGATATTGATACAGCCGATTTAAGTTTTTTCTGATTTGGTGCTGATAGACATTTAGTGAAGAGTGCTGGTTTAGGAGATACCGAGTCAAGCTCGGTATGACGAGAGTTGGGTTGGCCTAAGATAACGAAGATGGACTTAATTCAGAGTGAAGAAAAATCACGACTATAGAACGTTCGTCATACCGGCGTAGGCCGGTATCCATGCACTACAAACTCACGGTCAATTAAAGCAACCAAACCACTGTTTTAAAATAATTTTTACTCCCGTAAGACTTATTTTAATGGCTTTTATCTCACAGACTTGAAAAGCGGCCAATCAACCGCATATAGAATAGCGAAACAACAAAACCCCAACCATAAAAAACTATTAAGCATAAAAATCAAAAACTTAAGAAAGTAACCTAATGTGAATTAAATTACTTTTTTGACTAAAAAATAAGGATTCGTTAATGCAACTCTCTCCGTTAAAACAATGGTTAGAAAGCCAAATTGTCGGCCAAAGCCAACTGATTGATCGCTTATTAATTGCGTTATTAGCCGATGGGCATTTGCTGGTAGAAGGCGCGCCGGGTTTGGCAAAAACCAAGGCAATCAAGCATTTATCAGAAGGTGTTGAAGCTGACTTTCAACGCATTCAATTTACACCCGACCTACTACCTACCGATATTACCGGCACCGATATCTATAACCCTCAAGCACACAGCTTTACTTTTCAGCCGGGGCCACTATTTCACAATATTGTGCTTGCCGACGAAATTAACCGTGCCCCCGCCAAAGTGCAATCGGCCTTGTTGGAAGCCATGGCAGAACGACAAATTAGTGTGGCTAATACCACCTACCCGTTACCCGATGTGTTTTTGGTGATGGCCACGCAAAACCCTATAGAGCAAGAAGGCACTTATCCCCTACCCGAAGCACAGCTAGATCGCTTTTTGATGCATGTGACAATCGAGTATCCCGATGCCGGTGCCGAAGCACAAATACTACAACTCGCCCGAAACGAGGCAAGTCATACAGAAGTGACACCACCAGAACCACTCACGATTGAACAGTTACTTGCCGCTCGCCAAGAAGTCTTAGCCGTGCATACGGCGGAGAGTATTGATCAATACATTGTGCAGCTCACCATGGCTACCCGTCATCCCAAGAAAGTCGATGATGAGCTAGGCCAGTGGATCGAGTTTGGCGTAAGCCCCCGCGCCACTATTGCACTAGATCGCTGTGCAAAAGCTCATGCATTTGTACATGGCCGAGACTATGTAACGCCAGACGACATTCACGGGGTGATTTACGATGTCTTTCGCCATCGTTTAATTCTGAGTTTTGAGGCAGAAGCTCAAGGCATTACCGCCGATCATGTGATCACTCGTTTATTGCAGAAAGTAGCCGTGATTTAGAGTACAAAACAGGAATGAACACAGACTCGATCAATCAACCATCCTCTGGTGCTTATGTTTCCTTAAGCGAACTACAGCAACTTCGCCATTTTGCGAAGCAATGTAGTGCGCGTAATGGAAAGAGCAAAGCGCCACTAGGCGGCCATCACCAAAGCCGCTCGGTCAGCCGTGGTATGGAGTTTGAGGATGTTCGCCCTTATCAAGCCGGTGACGATATTCGCTCGATTGATTGGCGAGTCACGGCACGTACTCAAGTTACCCACAGCAAACGCTATTCCGAAGAGAAAGAAAAACCCATTGTCACCTTGGTGGATCAACGCCGCAGTAGCTTCTTTGGTAGCCACCCCTGCTTTAAATCAGTTTATGGCTGCCAGTTGGCGGCGCTTATTAATTGGACCACTATTGCCTCTGGCGACCGTAGCGGCGGTATTGTGCTGGGCAGCCAGCAAATAGGCGAAACTCGCCCTGCCCGTAGCCACAAAACGGTGAATCGCTGGCTGCAACAATTATCCTCGGCTAACCAGCAACTATCTGCCCGAGTGAATGATCAATTCTCTATGAGTGACGCCTTAAAACGGATCATTCACACCACGCAAACCGGCACCGAGATCGTGATTATTAGTGATTGTTACGACCTAGATGACGATTGTGAAAAACAGCTGTTTTATCTCTCGCGTCATCACCGCATCACCTTACTATGGGTGGTCGATCAACTAGAAATTGCTTTACCCAATACCGCAAAAGTCACTATTAGCGACGGGAAACATGTGAGTCAATTAGCCTTACAGCGATCGATTAACGAGAAATTTAGCGCGCGCTTTGCGGCAAAAGAGGCACGTTTACAAAAGCTTTGCCAAGGTTTACGCATTCGTTTTAGTCAAGCACCCGTGCAAACGCCGGCAATTGACATCATTGTGGGGGTGATGGCACGATGAATACCCCTCCATTCTTATCAAAACAGTTGTCGGCTCAAGCCAATCCAATACAGGCACCGCCAGTCGCTCAAGCGCAAACTCAGCAGGCGCTCCCTATCGCCGATATTCATTTACCCGCTGCGGTCAGCCCGTGGCCGCCTGCCATTGGCTGGTGGCTATTGTTAATATTAATTATCGCGCTATGTGTAGGCAGTGTTTATGCGCTTAAACGTTATCAGAGAAAATGGCGCTATCGTCGTGCAGCATTAAGCTTACTAAAACAGCAATATCAGCAATGGCAAGCACACGGGGAAGATAGAGCCTGCGCCACCGAGATGATCGCTATCATTAAACGTACCGCTATTACGGCCTACTCAGAAGACAACGCTGCGCTGTTTGGGCAAGCATGGATTGATTTTTTGAATCAACAAACCAGCAAAGCCTATTTTAGTGACTCACTCGCCCAATGGATGAGCGAGCACCAATACCAAGCGCATAGTGAGCAACAGATAACGGACAAACAGATTGATATCCCTCTGCTATACAAGGCCAGTGAAAATTGGGTTAAGCATCATCGTGTAAAGCAGCAATACGCTGAACAACCATCCGCCAAAAAATCTCCATTAGGAGAATCCACCTAATGTTTACGCTCGCCTCGCCTTGGGTACTATTCTTATTGCCTCTGCCATTATTGGTTTACCGCTTTCTTAAGCCTTCGCCAAAGCAAGATCACGGCAGCGACCACGGTATTGTCGTGCCGTTTTATGCGCAACTCACACAAACTCAGATCAGCGATCATTCAGCTGCTCATCACACTTTACTACGATGGTTGTTCTTAATCCTTATCTGGTGTTTATTAGTATTAGCTGCTGCAAGACCCCAATGGCTCGGCGAACCGCAAGACTTGCCTACCAATGGCCGTGACTTATTACTCGCGGTGGATATTTCCGCCAGTATGCAACAAGAAGACATGCAGATAAATAATCGCCCCGCTACTCGTTTAGCAGCAGTGAAGAAAGTCGTCAGCGACTTTATCGATCAGCGCCAAGGGGATCGTATTGGTTTGATTCTATTTGGTACTCAAGCTTATCTACAAACGCCACTCACTTTCGATACACAATCAGTGAATCAGTTTTTACAGGAGGCCCAGTTAGGCTTTGCCGGTAAAGACACCGCCATTGGTGATGCTATCGGCCTATCGGTAAAACGACTAAAAAACCAGTCTAGCGTTTCTTCCACTACACCCAGCAATAGCAAAGTCATTATTTTATTAACCGATGGCGAAAATACCGCAGGCGAAGTAGAACCACTACAAGCCGCTAAATTAGCAGAGAAAATTGGCGCAAAAATTTATACCGTGGGTATTGGTGCAGACGAAATGATTGTACGCGGCTTTTTTGGCAACCGCCGCGTCAATCCATCGGCATCGCTGGATGAAGAAACCTTAACCGCTATTGCAGATACCACTGGCGGTTTGTACTTTCGTGCACGAAACACTCAAGAATTAAACAATATTTATAGCGAACTCGATAAGTTAGAGCCTACGGAAAAAGAGCCTGAATGGCTGCGCCCGGTGCAATCTTTGTTTATGTGGCCGCTAGGCTTGGCTTTAGTGTTTAGCGTGGCATTAGCAGCGATCAGTCATCGCCTTGCGATTGCTCTAGCCATGCAATCATTAAGCCCAATATCGAAAAAGCCGATGATAGGAGAGCGTATCTAATGGATGCATTCACCGACTTTCATTTTATTCGTCCGCTATGGTTGTTACTCATTCCTGTTTTGTTATTCCTTACCTATTGGTTAAGCCTACAAGGAAAACGACAAACAGGATTTGAGCAATGGATAGATGCTGATTTATTACATCATCTAGTCACTGATGATAATGCGAACAGCCGTGAAGACAATATAGACGACAATAAAAAAGGCAACACACACAAGACTACAAAAGCGATTAACCATTTATTCGCTCGTCCAATTTATACTCTATTAGCCGGTGCATGGCTTATTGCGTGTATTGCTCTTGCTGGGCCTACGTGGGAAAAACTCCCTCAGCCTTTACAGCAATCTGAACAGGCGATGGTGATTATTCTTGATTTATCGCCCAGTATGCGCGCCACCGACAACAAGCCATCGCGCATTGTGCGAGCGCGTTTAAAAATTAAAGACTTATTAAGCCAGCGCAAAGATGGCCTAACGGCATTAATCGTTTACGCGGGCGAAGCGCATACCGTGACGCCATTAACTGACGACACCAAAACCATTGCTAATCTCTTATCGACACTCACACCGGGCTTGTTACCGATACCCGGCAGCAATATCGAAATGGCGATGACCATGGCAAGAACGCTAGTGGCCGACTCAGGGATTCAACATGCGGCTTATGTGGTGTTAACCGATGGCATCGACCCGAAAGCGATTAGCAGTATCGAGCGCACACTTAAGCAACAAGCACAGCAGACACTGTTTATTATGGGCATTGGCACACCAGAAGGCGCCCCTATTCCTAGTGATAGCAGCGGTAATAATTCTAGCCAGAACAATAGTTCCCAATCTAATTTTCTACGTGATGGGGATAACAACATCATTCAGGCTGCGCGTAACGATGCGGTTTTGCAAGAAGTCGCCTCGGCCGTTAATGGTCATTACCTACCGTTACAAGCCAGCGATGACGATATTAATTTTATTTTACAATCTATCGAACGCCCCGCTTTTCAAAACCCAACCGGCGAAAACGACTCGCAACGTGAGATGGATCAATGGGAAGAGTTTGCTCCACTATTATTGTTACTATTTTTACCGTTGTTTGCGCTGATGTTTCGCCGTGGCTGGCTGTTATCACTGATGGTAATTTTATTACCCGCCACCCTGCCGGAACCGGTTTATGCACAAACCATCGATCAAGCTAAAGCCGAAACGCCAACTGCCACAAAGTCTACACTGTGGAATGAACTGTGGCGCAATAAAAACCAACAAGGGCAGCAAGCCTTTGAGCAACAAGATTACCCCACGGCAGAAAAGCATTTTAACAGCAGTAAAAACCATCAATGGCAAGGCAGCGCAGCTTATAAGAACAAAGATTACCAAGCCGCCGCCGATGCATTCGCAAAAGGAAATACCGCGACTGACGACTATAATCGCGGTAACGCCCTAGGCCAATTACAACAATACGATGACGCGATTGCGGCCTATGATAGCGCCCTAAAAAAAGACCCTACCTTAAGTGATGCCAAAAAGAATAAAGAGATCATCGAACAAATAAAGGCACAGCAACAAGAACAAGAACAAGAACAGCAACAAGGTGACGGCGACGAGAGCAAAGACAACAAGGACAATAAAGAAGGCAACGAGAGCCAAGACCAGCAATCAAAAGAAAATAGCGATAGCCAGCAACAAGACAAATCTGAGCAAGAAGAACAGTCGGACAGCAATAAAAGCGAAGGCGAAAAAACTGAAGCTGAAAAGGCCGAAGAAGAGAAACAAGCTTCTGAAGAAAAAAAGGCTCAAAAAGATGAAAATAAAGAAGACAATCAACAAGAGCAGGGGCAACAATTAAGTGCCTTTGATCAATTGAGTACAGAAGAAAAGCAAGAGCTAGAACAATGGATTCAAAAAATACCCGACGACCCAAGCGGCTTGTTACGGAGAAAGTTTGAATATGAATTTCAAAAACGCCGTCAACTCTATCAAAGTGGCGACTGGGAATTACCCGATAATAATGCGCACGAGCGTTATTAAATGACAGAAATAAAAAATGGATACTCATATGCAAACGTGCCACACCAAGCCTGACCCAGCATCTACCAAATACTACGCGAATAAAACAGTAAAGAGTGAAAAATGTTTATGCAGAAAAAACTGATCTTATTATTCATCACTATTGGGACTTTACTACTCACAGTAAGTGCCAATGCTGCTACTCTCACCACTAGTGTCGACCGTACAGCAATTACCATTAATGATACCTTATTGTTAACCATCACTCTTGATAAACAAGGTGCTGATGAAATTGACTTTACTACTCTTGAATTGCAGTTTGATATTTTACAACGTCAGCAGAGTAGCCAAACCTCGATAGTCAACGGACGCATTAGCTCTCGCACCCAATGGACACTGGTGATTGCCCCCAAAGAAACAGGCAAGTTACTTATCCCCTCTCTATCAGCCAATGGTGCTTTTAGCGATGCGATAAAAATCACTGTGAGTGATAATAGTGCTAGCAATGGCGCTCAAAGTAATTCTCCAGAGACTAATGAAAACAATCAAACAGGCAGCAATACTGGCGATGTATTTTTACGTGCGGTAATCAACAAAGACAGCGTGTATGTACAAGAACAAATTATTCTTCGCTTACAACTCCATTATCGCATTTCACTTACGGATTACGAAGCTAGTGATTTTATTATTAATGATAGCTCACAAGAATTAATTGATAAGAAAAATTTTAAAACGACAATCAATGGAGCTTCTTACAATGTACTCGAACATGTATACGCACTACATCCACAAACCAGCGGCACACTGACTATCCCACAACAGTTATGGCAGGTAGAGAAACCCAGCAATCGTTTTGGCCAAATCCGAAGCCCTTTTTTACGTGTGACTAGCCAGCCGCTCGCGATTAACGTGAAGCCTATTCCTAATGAATCTACTGCCGATTACTGGCTGCCTGCAAGCAAGATCAACTTTACACAGGAGTGGGAGCAATCCACTATCAGTGCGAATGTAGGTGAGCCACTGTCTTACCAACTCACCATTACTGCCGATGGCTTAGGGCATTCCCAGTTACCCAACATTAGCTTAGATGAGAGTGCGAACAAGGACTTTACGATTTATAGTGATAAAGCCGACACCAAGAATCAACCAAGCTCACAAGGTATTATCGGGACACGGGTAATCAATTACGCCGTGATCCCAAAAAACACCGGCACGTTTACTTTGCCACCTATTAGCTTACGCTGGTGGAATATTAATACCGACAAAGAAGAAGTAATCACTTTAGAATCACAAAAAATTGTGGTAGCCAGCACCCAGCTTGATCAACAAAACACAATTCCTACGGTTAGCACATTAGAGAACACCAATACCAACGACTCCCCTGTCACATCTTCCACCACTCTACGCTTATGGCAATTTAGCACGGGCGTATTTTTTGTTTTATGGCTGATATTTTTCTATTTATGGTTAAGTAAAAGAAGTAATTTTTCCAATGTAGATGTGATCGCTACGCATGATTCGTTGAGTAATAAGACTAAAAATAAACGTGCTTTAAAAGCCATTTATAGTGATATTGATAATGCCGTTAAGAATAAACAATACACCACACTGAAAGCCTTATTACTTGAGTGGGCAAGCCATAAAACAGAAGAGGATGTCACTAATAACGATGAGTTTTGTCACTATTTTACAGAGTTAAGCGAAGTAATGAGTACCATCGACAAACAGCTCTATAGCCCAAACTCGATTATTGTGTGGGATTTTACGGAACTACTTAGCTTGTTAAAACAACAGCAAGTGCCGAAGGCGGATAAAGATATTAATACCGAACTGGAAAGCTTGTACCGCTAATCGCTAGCGGATGAAAAAACTGAAGAAGAACAACACGCGAATGAGCGTAGAGTCACGTTCAAAGGAATTTGAAACAGAGATTAACGCTTTTTGTAATAGTTAAAAAATTAGCGGAAATTGCCTAACCAATGCAGCAACAATAATGCCTACACCAATCGCCAGTAATGGTTTCTTGAACACTAACATGATGATCGTTGTGGCGAGTAACGCAAGCCTTGCACCATTATCACCATTAATAGCCAAAGGCGTTAATACCGCAATTAATACCGAGCCTGACATAGCACTGACAAATTGCTTTACTCGTTCATTAATGGGCACAAAGCCCATGATAAAAACACCACCCCAACGAGTCGCCAAGGTAACGACGGCCATAATGCCAATAACAATAAAAACACCATCACCCGCGATATCAATGCTCATGCCTTTTCCCCATCCATATGGCGCCCAAAATACCACCAGACAACGCACCAACAATGACATGGCTATTAGGCGACAGGTACCAGTAGGCTAATAATGAGCTCAATGCCGCTACTGACCAAATACAAAACACTCGTAAGTTTTTATCGCCATCAACTACCATCGCTAATAAAAAAACAGGCCATCACCATATCTAAGCCTAAGCTAAATGGATCATGAATTGCGTTGCCAAAATAAAGACCAAGCAAAGTACCCAGCAGCCAAAACGACCAAAGAGCAAGTCCACCGCCGATTAATAACCCTAAACCTTGCTTGCCTTTATCTATTGCTTGTAAGCTCATCGCCCAATTAGCATCGGACACTAACAGTACAGCGCCATAACGTTTTACCGTTGAAAGATGTGCTAAATGTGGATGAAGAGATGCGCCCATTAATAAGTGACGAGCATTAATGGCGAACACAGTGACCGCTACAGGAATTAAGGACACTTGCTCGCCCCAAAGCTCAAGAGTCGCAAACTGTGAAGCGCCAGCAAACACCGACGCACTCATGGTTAGAATAGCGCCATTGCTTAAGCCTACTTGAGTAGCGGCTAAGCCAAAGGCAAGCCCGAATACAATCACAAAAAGTGATAGAGGAACAAGTTTCTTGAAGCCAGATACACATTCTGACTATTGATTATTTGTTGGGGATTTGGCATTAAAACAGAGACTCAATGTTTACGCAGCATCATAAGGTAAGTGCGAATAGTGTGTTGCTAGTGTAAAGCACTTAAAATACTAGTTCACACTCTTGATTTAAAGGGCCAGTTTACGCTAATGGCATCCCATCTGTACGATTGCCGCCCTCTATATATTTCAGTGCGGCTTCTAAGGCATCCCGTCGTAAACCGTAGGTATTATTGTCCGGCACTAAATCGACAACATGAAACTTTTCTAACTCTTGAAGTGTTTGTTCGTTAGGGCATAACAAGAACACTTCACACTTCGCGTCTAGTGCATCCTTTATCGCATTCTCAAGTGCAAGTCCCACAGTGACGTCAATCATCGGCACGTCCGTCAAATCAAGAATCATCACCTCATAATCAGACACGCTGGTGTGTTGCCTTGAAATGGCTTTCGAGACACTAAAAATCATTGGCCCCGAGAGATATAAAAACAGTAACTTGCCATTAGCTCGATCTAATATTGCGCGCTCTTCTTCGGTAAGAGGAAGATCACCATCATCACCATCAGCATCACTGATAGAGCGAACTGTGCGGGTTTGTTCTCTACTTAATTGCTCGATAATAAGAATATTAGAGATAAATACACCCAAACCCACCGCTACAATAAGGTCAACAAAAACAGTGAGAAACATCACGCCGTACATGATCGCCATGCCCTGAACACTGACTTTATGTGCGCGCTGAATAAAACTCCAATCGAGAATATTAAAGCCGACGTACACAGCAATACCGGCAAGTACTGCCATAGGAATAGGTTCCGTTAAACCGCCGGCAATGAGTACGACTAACGCCAGTACCACAGCGCGGATAATGCCAGATAGAGGCGAGCGAGCGCCCACTTGAATGTTAGTCACCGTGCCCATTGTTGCACCGGCTCCCGGTAAAGCACCGAACAAACCAGAGATCATATTGGCGAAGCCCTGTCCGCGTAGCTCTTTATCTGAATCGTGCTCTTTGCGCGTTAATGAATCACCAATCACTGCTGTCAATAAAGTATCAATGCAACCTAGTGTGCCTAGCACAAGCGCATCAATCACCATGGCGGTAAATATATCTGCATTAAAATGAGGAATCACTAAAGAAGGTAAACCCGCCGGTATTTCACCGATTCGACGAATACTGTCCGTATCAAAAATAATCATCGATAATAAGGTAACCGCAACCAAGGCGATAAGTTGAGCAGGTACATATTTACGATATTCTTTGGGTAGAAAAAATAATATACCCAAAGTCAATATACCTAAAAACAGCTCGCCAAATTGAATATTTGATAACGTATTAGGTAGTGCTGACAAGGTGCCCATTACACCACCAGCAGGTGCAGCCTGCCCTAATAATGGTGAAATTTGTAACAAAATAAGAATGACACCAATGCCCGACATAAAGCCGGAGATGACGCTATAAGGCATTAATGTGACATATTTACCTAATTTTAAGGTGCCCAATAAAACTTGGAACGCCCCCGCCATCATCACAATGGTAAACGCCATTGCCATACCCGTACCAGGGTATTTAGCCATCATGCTGGTTAATACTGCCGTCATGATAACGGTCATAGGGCCTGTAGGTTCAGAAATAAGCGTTGTGGAGCCACCCCATAGGGCTGCAAAAAAGCCCACCATGATAGCGCCCCAAAGACCGGCTTCTGCACCAGCACCTGAGGCAACACCAAAGGCCAAAGCTAATGGTAAAGAGATAACTGCGGTGGTCACGCCACCAAACAGATCACCCTTTAGATTCATGTCCTGAAAACGATCACCCAACAAAATTAACCCCTGCGAAAAATAAAATGAGTTTACCAAACATCGCTATTGCCGGTACAGAAATGTTTGAAGCCTCAGACTATACTTTCTTACAATCTTCTCTATTTTACTCATGTAACAACGTTTCTATTTCTACGTATTCTAAATGATGATAAAAATGCCACACTGTAAATAAGCATATCCGATGCCATTATTTTGGTTGCATAGCACTGAATCCCGTCTACTCTTTAAGGTGATACTATTTTTATAACTACATAGGCTTTTCTTATGAAGAAGATAACATTCACTTTTATTGCCCTTTCATTGATCATGATGTTTAGTACGGCCTCCCATAGCACCACTTATAAAGTGGCCGCTTACGCATGGGAACCTTTTATTAGCTCCGATCGCACCGATGGCGGTATTTCCATTAAACTATTAAGAGACCTTTGCGCGAAGCGTACCAATAACTACGATGCGCTTCGTCACGGTTAAAAATAATAACTTTTCAGGCTTTTTTAATAATAAAGGCCACTGAAGGAGTATTTCACCCCGTTTTTTATTTTTTA
>Ga0233426_10002550_pt1 | contig 15081 bp, 18 predicted proteins | sample SI_118_April2016_6_FD_179875 | JGI IMG/M metagenome (GOLD analysis project Ga0233426, IMG submission 179875) | Seawater microbial communities from Saanich Inlet, British Columbia, Canada - SI_118_April2016_10_MG | ecosystem: Environmental > Aquatic > Marine > Inlet | place: Canada: British... | reverse complement strand
CTAACAACTCGAAGGACAATTGAAGACCTACTTCATCCAGACCCCGGTAGAGATAAGGGCAGCAAAGAACCCTCTCCTCAGCTAGAATTAGAGGTTAGTTATGTTTAACCGGACAGTAGTGATATTTAATGCGTAATGGTGGCGGCTTACTCTCTGTAGATCGTTTATTACTCAAACGTTAATATCACCTATCTTTGTTGTTAAAAGCCGCTAATCGCGGCTTTTTTTTGGAATGCACTTCTACAGTACATCTGCTTTTTAACTAATGACGTATTATTTTTTTGATGCTGAACTTCATACACAAAACACACTTTTTCAACTTCACCACAGGATATTACTAATGAGTTTTGAATTAACTGCGCTACCTTATGATAAATCCGCTCTAAAGCCTCATATATCTGCAGAGACTTTAGATTACCATTATGGCAAACACCATCAAGCTTACGTGACCAAGCTTAATGATGCCATCGACGGTACCGCCCTTGCGGATCAATCGCTGGAAGAGATTATCAAAACATCAGAGGGCGGCATATTTAATAATGCGGCACAGATTGGAATCATACTTTTTATTGGCATAGCCTAAGCCCAAATGGTGGCGGTGAAGCAAACGGGAAAGTAGCAGCCGCTATTGATGCGCAATGGGAAAGTTATGAAGCGTTTGTCAGTGATTTTTCAGCAAAGGCAGCCAGTAACTTCGGCTCTGGCTGGACATGGCTAGTAAAAACACCTGATGGAAAGCTGGACATTGTAAATACCGATGATGCGGGATGCCCTCTTACTGGCAACAACACACCACTACTCACCTGTGATGTATGGGAACATGCCTATTACATTGATTATCGCAATGCGCGACCTAAATATGTAGAAGCATTTTTTAAGTTGGTTAACTGGGAGTTCGCTGAAAAGAACTTTTCGGCAGCTTAATGATTTATACGATGCTGAGTTAGGCTCAGCATCGTATAAGCGGTTAGTAAAGCACTAACGCCAATTACTTCGATTCACCACGGCCAGTAAACTTACGTTCTTCTACATTGATTTTAATAGTTTCACCGTTAGATATATGCTCTGGAACCTGTACCGTTAACCCGGTCACTAGCACCGCAGGCTTACTTCGCGCAGAAGCAGAAGCACCTTTAATAGAAGGGTCTGTTTCAACGATCTCTAACTCAACCGAGGATGGCAAGTCTAAAGCAACAGGGGCATCATTCACGATAATCACCTGTAGGTCTTTTGTATTTTCGGTAATAAATAATAGCTCGTCAGCAATCGCCTCTTTATTAAAGCTATACGGCGTGTAGTCTTCGTTATCCATAAACACATATTCATCACCATCTGCATAAGAAAACACCACTGAACGACGCGTAAGGTCGGCCAGCGCAAGCATTTCCGAATCTTTATAGGACTCATCCACTTTTGCATTAGTCGCCACGTTGTACATACGCATACGATAAATACTACCGCCTGCACGGCCTTGTGGAACGGAACGCTCAATATCACGCACAATATACGCTTCACCATTAATTTCGATGGCGGTATTCTTTTTTATTTCACTCGCTTTTGGCATAACTTGACTCTACTTGATTGAAAAAACAGAAACTATCCGTTTTATTCTACAACAGAATGACTGATCAAAACCCTTTTATCAGCGCCTTTTAGTGTAGATAAGCACTATGATTCATTTACGCAATTTCTTTTGATACGGCTGACCTAACCTCTCGACTGGTTTACAATAGAGTTTATTCACATCAACAGAAGATAGGCTTTTTATGTCTGTAACGATTAAAACACCTGAAGAAATTGAAAAAATGCGCATTGCGGGCCGTATGGCCGCAGAAGTGCTGGAGATGATCGGCGATCATGTGGTTGCAGGTGTAACAACAGAAGAAATAGATCGTCTATGCCACGATCATATCGTCAACGTACAAAAAGCGATTCCTGCTTGCTTAGGTTACCGGGGCTTTCCCAAATCCGTTTGCACATCGGTCAACCATGTTATTTGCCACGGCATTCCCTCGGATAAGAAAAAACTGAAAAACGGCGACATTATCAATATTGACGTGACAGTGATTTACGAAGGCTATCATGGTGATACCAGCAAAATGTATTTTGTCGGCACACCAATACCGCACGCTGAGCGCTTAGTACAAATCACCCAAGAATGTCTTTATAAAGGTATTGAGCTAGTAAAACCAGGCGCACGCCTTGGAGATATAGGACATGTTATCCAACAGTATGCCGAAACCAATCACTACACTGTAGTAAGAGAGTATTGCGGTCACGGCATCGGGCACACCTTCCATGAAGAGCCACAAGTATTACACTACGGCAAGCCGGATACCGGCATGGCACTCAAAGAAGGGATGTGTTTTACCATCGAGCCTATGGTAAACGCCGGTAAAGCGCAAACAAAACTGAAAAATGATGGCTGGACAGTCGAAACCAAAGACGGGCGTTTATCGGCACAGTGGGAACATACACTATTAGTCACCGCTACAGGTGTAGAGGTATTGACTGCTCGTAAAGAGGAGTCGTTTTCGTAATTAACACATCTGTGGCGACGGATTAATCGCACCGTCACCATGAATAATAACGATACCTAACAAAGCCCCTCTATCATGAATAAACCCATTATCCCCGCTTTCGAGCAATCTATTTTCGGATTCGATGAAAAAGCATTTGGACGCGCATTACAAACTGCTGACACTGTCATTACACCATTTAAAGATGCGCAAGAAGCGATTGATCGTCATCTTGATATGCGATTTCATGAAGGTGAAAATGTACGCAAACTGATTCATGCCAGAGCACTCATGATTGACTGCTTGATACATTACGCTTGGCACCAGTTTCCTTGGGGTGAAGGCATTAGCCTAATTGCCGTAGGCGGCTATGGCCGTGGCGAGCTGCATCCCAAATCTGATATAGATTTATTAGTATTAATGGCGAATGGGGAGTCTAAAAAACACTCTCAACATATAGAGCAATTTATCACGCTATTGTGGGATATCGGCTTAGATATTGGGCATAGTGTTCGTACGTTAAATGAATGCGTTCATATTGTTTCACAAGACATTACCGTTGCTACGAGCATTACCGAAGCAAGGATATTACAAGGTAATCGCATTCTACTCGAAGAGTTGCGTACAAAAACCGCACCACAAAACATGTGGGCCAACGATGATTTTTTTCTCGCAAAAATGAACGAGCAAAATGACCGTCATGCCAAATATAACAATACCGAATACAACCTAGAACCCAACATTAAAAACGCACCGGGCGGCTTACGCGATATACAAACGATTAAGTGGGTAGCAAAACGTTTCTTTAACGTAGACACCTTCGAAAAACTGAATCAAACGGGCTTATTTACCGAAAAAGAATATGCCATCTTAACCGACGGTGAAGACTTTTTATGGCGCGTGCGTTATGGCCTACACCTATTAGCGAAAAGACCAGAAGAACGATTGCTTTTTGAGTATCAGCGAGAACTAGCAACACTTTTCGGATATAAAGATACCGATGAAGCCTTAGCGATCGAACAATTCATGCATCGCTATTATCGCATCGTTCTAGCACTACGAGAACTAAACGATGTACTACTACAGTTTCTTGATGAAGCCATTTTAAAGCTCGATCAGCCCATAGAAATCACCCCCATTAACGAGCGCTTTCAGCTACGCAACAACTATATTGAAGCCACACAAGTTAATGTTTTTTCAGACACCCCCTCAGCATTATTAGAAATTTTTGTCTTACTAGGAAAACATAAAAACATTATCGGTATACGTGCTCTCACCATTCGATTAATTAGAGAGAGCCGTTATTTAATTGACGACGCATTTTCCAAAGACCCAATCAACAATCAATTATTTTTAGAGCTACTCAGCTCACCCCATCGCTTAGTTACCCAATTAAAACGGATGGTGCGCTACGGGGTATTAGGTTTATATTTACCAGAATTTGGTCGAATTATTGGGCAAATGCAACACGACCTATTTCATATTTATACCGTTGATGCACACACACTGAATGTTATTCGCTTTATGCGAAAATTTTTATTACAAAAGAACAACGACAAATATCCACTGGCCTGCCAAATCATCAAACGCTTAGGGAATATCGAATTACTCTACAGTGCAGGACTCTATCATGATATCGCTAAAGGTCGAGGCGGCGACCACTCCACATTAGGCGCCGTAGATGTCGCTAAATTTTGCTTGCAACACCAATTCACCGCACGTGAAGCGCGCCTTGCAGCATGGCTAGTTGAAAACCATTTGTTAATGTCGTCTATATCACAGAAAAAAGACATTTCTGATCCTGATGAAATACATGATTTCGCATTAATTGTGGGCGATCAAGCACGCTTAGATTATTTATATGTACTCACTGTTGCAGATATGAACGCCACCAACCCTGACATTTGGAACAGTTGGCGAGCAAGCTTAATGAGCGAATTATACGTACAAACCAAACGCGCATTACGCCGCGGATTAGAAAACCCTGTTGACAGACAAGAACTGATAGAGGATACACAACAAGCCGCCATCAAATATTTATTGCTAAAGAACACTGTCAGTGAGCAAGCCGTATGGGATTTTTGGGGAACAGTAGACGAAGATTACTTTCTACGGGAAACCGCAAAAGATATCGCTTGGCACACAGAAGCTATCCTTGCACACACCACTCCAGAAAAACCGCTCGTTATTATTTCTGACTCTTCAGTGCTGGGAGAACATGCCGTCACACAGATATTTATTAGAGCGGACCTGAAACAAAATATTTTTGCCGCTACCACGACTATTCTCGATCACTTTAATTTGAATATTCAAAGCGCACAAATTCATAGCGCAACGTCATCAGGTCACACAATGGATACGTTCTATGTGCTTGACCAAGACGACTTACCTATTGGTACCAACCCAGAAATAGTGACGCAAATTATTGATTTATTATTAGAAGAGTTTTCGATAGCCGACGAATATAGCGATATTATTAAACGTAGAATTCCTCGGCAGTTAAAATATTTTTCTGCGCCCACTCGCACCAGCATTCATAATGATATTTCAAATGAATATACGGTATTAGAAGTGATTAGCCCCGATAGACCTGGATTTTTAGCACGCCTTGCGCGTATTTTAGTTGAATACAATATTGAACTCGTTACCGCAAAAATCACTACGCTCGGCGAGCGAGTAGAAGATATCTTTTTCATTACCGACAACAAAGGTAATCCGCTCAGTGATCCTGCGCTATGCGAACAATTACAACACGCCATCTGCACACAGCTAGATGCTAAACATATTGATAAAATAGTAAGTGAACAACTATGACACACCCTCAGCTTGCACAATTACACCCCTACCCATTTGAAAAATTAAAAGCGTTGAAGTCAGAGCTCACCCCTCCGGCGCATTTGTCGCATATTCCTTTATCTATCGGTGAGCCAAAACATACGCCACCACAATTTGTACTAGATAGCTTAGTCACTAATATAAACCAAGTCTCAGCGTATCCTACAACCAAAGGAACAGATGAGCTGCGCCAAGCCATCAGCGAGTGGGCAAGTAAACGCTTTTCTCTCTCGGCCAACAGTCTACAAACAGACAAACACATACTCCCCGTAAATGGCACACGCGAAGCTTTATTTGCCTTTACTCAAGCCGTCATAGATCCGACCACACAACCATTAGTGATATCGCCCAATCCTTTTTATCAAATTTATGAAGGTGCAAGTATCTTAGCGGGAGCAGAACTGAAGCTATTAAGTTGTCTTGAACAAAACAACTATCTTCCTGACTTCAGTGAAGTCACCGAAGCCGAATGGCAGCGCTGCCAACTATTGTTTTTATGCTCACCGGGCAACCCAACGGGGCAATTGCTTGACTCACAACAGTATCAAGCATTAATTGCATTAGCCGATCGCTACGACTTTATTATTGCTAGCGACGAATGCTACTCTGAACTCTATCGTGACGAGCAAGCGCCACCCGTCGGTCTATTACAGGCTTGTGCTGAGATGGGCAGAGATAACTTTGAGCGCTGCGTAGTGTTCCACAGCTTATCCAAACGTTCCAACCTACCCGGCTTACGATCTGGCTTTGTCGCTGGTGACGAAAAACTGATGAAACAGTTTTTGCTATACCGTACTTATCACGGTTGCGCCATGTCGATTCCTACACAATTAGCTAGTATTGCCGCATGGCAAGATGAGCAACACGTTATCGAAAACCGTAACCAATATCGTGAAAAATACCGTTTATTTAAAGAAATACTCGACGGTGTATGGGATATTCCACAGCCACCTGCAAGCTTTTATTTATGGGCAAAAACGCCGATAGATGACGTCAGATTTACTCAGCAGTTATTCAGCGAGCAGCACATCACCGTGCTACCGGGGCGCTTCTTAAGTCGTGACTGTTATAGTGAAAAAGGGAATGGCATTAACCCAGGTGAAAATCATGTGCGCATGGCATTGGTTGCCCCAGTTGAGGAATGCAAAGAAGCCGCATTGCGTTTAAAAAACTTTATTCAAAGCATAAAAGCCGAATAGAGCGACGAATTTAACCCGCGACCAAAAAGTGCAATACCCATGCTAAAAAAAGAACGTGCCGCCTATATTCTAGAGAAACTGGAATCGCTCTACCCAGAGCCACCCATCCCACTCGACCATAAAGACCCATACACTTTATTGGTAGCGGTATTATTATCGGCACAATGCACAGATGAACGAGTCAACAAAATCACACCACTGTTATGGCAATTAGCAGATAACCCCTTCGACATGACAAAAGTGCCTATCGAAAAAATTAAAGCGGTGATTCGCCCCTGTGGACTGTCACCCCAAAAGTCGAAAGCGATTTCTGTGTTATCACAGATGTTGGTCGATCAATATGATGGCGAAGTGCCTGTTGATATGGATGCACTTGAAACATTACCCGGTGTTGGTCATAAAACCGCTAGCGTCGTCATGTCACAGGCGTTCGATGTGCCCGCATTTGCTGTCGACACTCACATACATCGCCTCGCCCAACGCTGGGGTCTCACCAATGGTAAAAACGTCACTCAGACAGAAAAAGATTTAAAACGCTTATTCCCCAAAGACCGCTGGAATAAACTACATGTGCAAATCATCTACTACGGCAGAGAATACTGTACCGCGAGAAGCTGTTACGGCCTTACCTGCCCTATTTGCACCACCTGTTACCCCAATCGTAAGAAACCTAAAATAGTGCTAAAACCATAACTAATAGACAAGACCTATACCCTGACGGCCAGAACAACACCTGTTATAATTCGCCGCCACGATTCTTAGCGCTATTGCTATAAAAACACACATAAAACCATTACTATCGAGACCGCATTATGACCACTCTATATGGCATCAAAAACTGCGACACAGTCAAAAAAGCCCGTCGCTGGTTAGATGCACAAAACATTGATTATCAATTCCATGATTTTCGCGTCGATGGTTTAAGCGAAGTGCAAGTACAAGGGTGGATCGACACTATCGGCTTAAACACTCTCGTCAATAAGCGTAGCACCACGTGGAAAACCTTATCCAACTCGGAAAAGGAACACATCACTAGCGACTACGTCTACGCAGCCGCCATCATATTAGAACACCCCACATTAATTAAACGTCCATTACTAGAAACCAATAATGAAACCAAAGTAGGATTTAACGAAGCGAATTATAAAGCCACTTTTGTGTAGATAATTTACGCAGATGAAAAGTCACTCGTCGCTCTTAACATATAACTTTTAACATACAACTTTTAATACATTACCTCTAACGAATAATGTGAACAAATAACAGGATCATCCCATGACAAATTTTTACAGTATCGGCCTAGGTGTCGGCACACAAAACAATCAACAAGAATGGCTAGATGTTTTTTACGCTACACCTCTATTACATCCATCAAACACCATTGTTGATGCCATAAAACGTGCTAGCGATTACACCGAAGGCAACCAAGCTATTACTGTTAGCCAACATCAAATGGCCGCCATTGCGACGGTACTGTCAGACGCTGGCGAAATGGATCAAGCCAACCTAGCCGCAACCCTATCGATTAGCGAACAACCTTTAGTGGTGACCGTATTAGAAACAGACGATGCACCCACTTCTGTACCCGAAGGCTACCTAAAACTTCATTTATTATCACACCGCTTAGTACAACCACACGGTACTAATCTCACCGGTTTATTCGGCGTATTACCCAACGTAGCATGGACCAATAAAGGCGCAGTCGACCTTGCCGAATTAGCAGGTCGTCAGTTAGACGCACGTTTAAAAGGCGAACTGCTCACTGTAGATTGTGTAGATAAATTCCCTAAAATGACAAACTACGTTGTACCGTCTGGTGTTCGTATTGCGCACACCGCGCGCGTTCGTTTAGGTGCGCACATTGGTGAAGGCACCACTATTATGCATGAAGGCTTTGTGAACTTTAATGCCGGTACACTGGGCACTAGCATGATCGAAGGTCGTATTTCAGCAGGTGTAGTTGTGGGCGAAGGCTCAGACCTTGGCGGCGGTTGCTCAACCATGGGCACATTATCCGGTGGTGGCAATATTGTGATTTCTGTCGGCAAAGAATCTTTACTCGGCGCAAACTCAGGTATTGGCATTCCGCTAGGCGATCGTTGCACAGTAGAATCTGGCCTTTACATCACGGCAGGTACAAAAGTCAATTTATTAGATGATGCCGGTGAATTAGTTCAAGTCATTAAAGCCCGTGATTTGTCTAGCAAAAACGATTTATTGTTCCGCCGCAATTCCATTAGTGGTGCCGTAGAATGTATCGCCAATAAATCATCTGTTGCCCTAAACGAAGAACTACACGCGAATAACTAATGACTAATCCGACTTCAGCATCAACATCAACATCAACATCAACATCAATACTATCACCCACACTGCAACTAGCCTGTGATTTAATTGAGCGCCCGTCGGTGACACCCGACGACGCTGGTTGCCAGCCGTTAATGATTAAACGACTAGAAGCCATTGGCTTTCATTGCCAAACATTAATTTTTGACGAAGGCGGCGTGCCCATTAAAAACTTATGGGCAGTCCGCGGTGATAGCGGGCCTATTTTCTGTTTTGCAGGTCATACCGATGTTGTGCCTACCGGCCCCGAACCTGAATGGCAAATACCGCCCTTTTCACCCACTATCAAAGATGGCATGTTATATGGCCGTGGCGCGGCAGACATGAAAGGCAGCCTCGCATCAATGGTGGTTGCTTGCGAAGACTTTGTTGCTGCCAACCCTAATCATTCAGGTCGCATTGCCTTCTTAATCACTGCAGATGAAGAAGGCCCAGCTATCGATGGTACGGTTAAGGTCGTCAAACACTTACAAGAACAAGGCACACATATTGATTGGTGTCTTGTTGGTGAGCCATCGAGCACAAGTAAAGTAGGCGACACCATTAAAAACGGTCGTCGTGGTTCTCTAGGTGCATGGTTAACCATCAATGGTAAGCAAGGTCATGTGGCTTACCCGCATCTTGCTGACAACCCTATTCACCGTATTGCACCTGCACTAGCAGAACTCGCGAATGAACACTGGGACAACGGCAACGACTTTTTCCCGGCCACCAGTTTTCAAGTGTCCAACTTTACTAGCGGCACTGGCGCGACCAATGTGATTCCCGGTAAAGTCGACATTATTTGTAACTTCCGTTTTTCCACTGAAGTCACATCCGAAGAGTTACAGCAACGTACAGAAGCAATTCTACAAAAACACGAGTTGGATTATGTGGTTGACTGGCGCCTTAGCGGGCTGCCTTTCCTCACCGCCGAAGGCGATTTAGTGGATGCAGCAGTCACCGCCATTAAAAAAACCACCGGTATCGACACAGAGCTCTCTACCGCAGGTGGCACATCCGATGGGCGTTTTATTGCACCTACCGGCTCGCAAGTAGTGGAACTAGGCCCAGTCAATGCCACGATTCATCAAGTAGACGAATGCATACGTGCCAGCGATTTAGAAACCCTGACCACGGTTTACACCACCATCATGGAAGAGCTACTGCCATGAGCAAACTGACTCACATCAATCAAGACGGCAATGCCCATATGGTTGATGTGAGCGGTAAAGCCATTACCACACGCACAGCCAGCGCCATTGGCTATGTGAGCATGCAAGCCGAAACCCTAGAGTTCATCATTGATGGTGGGCATAAAAAAGGCGATGTGTTTGCAACCGCACGTATTGCTGGCATTCAAGCCGCAAAGAAATGTGCGGACTTAATTCCCCTTTGCCACCCACTAGCGCTCACCAGTATTCGCGTAGAACTCACACCTAACATCGAACAACAGCGAGTAGACATCGAAACGTTTTGCAAACTAGACGGTAAAACAGGTGTAGAAATGGAAGCACTCACCGCTGCCTCTGTCACCGCATTAACACTTTATGATATGTGTAAAGCCGTGGATAAAACCATGGAAATCAGCGGCATTAAAGTCAGTGAAAAACGTGGCGGAAAATCCGATTGGTAGCTCTTTTAATAGTAGCTCTTTCAATAGTACCCTTGACAAACGCTTTGGTAACCCAGTTATGATCACCCTACGTTACTTCGCACAGCTGCGAGAGACACTACACTGCAGTGAAGAAACATTACAATGGCAAGACGATATCAACACAGTAGCCGCGCTTAAAAAACAACTTAGCCAACGTACTTCGGATAAGCCAAACCATCCTCACAATCATTCGTACAATGTTCAATGGCAAAAGGCATTTAACGGCAATATTCTTTGTGCGGTTAATCAAGAAATAGCGCAAGACAACCACCCTATTCAAGACAACGATGAAGTCGCGTTTTTTCCTCCCGTCACAGGCGGGTAACATGATGAATAAAATAGACAAGCAACACAGCTCTCTCCATATCCATAATCATATTCGCATACAAGAAAACAATTTTAACGTTGGAGACGAACATACCGCATTACAGCAAGACGCACCCAGCATCGGGGCAATTGTCACTTTTACCGGGCTAGTTCGAGAATTTACCAAAGGTGAAGATACCCAATTATTTCTCGAACACTATCCCGCAATGACAGAAAAAGTATTGAGCAACATTATCAATCAAGCGACACAACGCTGGGATATTATCAGTACACGAATCATTCACCGAATTGGTCATTTATCACTAGGCGAACAGATTGTTTTTATTGGCGTAAATAGCCCACACCGCGCCGATGCTTTTGCTGCTGCTACGTTTATTATGGATTTTTTAAAAACAGGTGCACCCTTTTGGAAAAAAGAAATCACACCAACAGGTGAAGTATGGGTAGACGCTAAAGACAGCGATACCAGCGCTAAAAATCAGTGGTTAAACAATACAGAAAAGACATTATAGAGAACAATAGAATATGAGCGACGAACAACCCAACAACCCGTTACACGGTATTACCCTAGAAAAAGTCGCCACCAAACTAGTGGATCATTATGGCTGGGAAGACTTATCGGCTTACATTAATATCAACTGCTTTAAAAGCGATCCGTCCATCAAATCCTCACTTAAGTTTTTACGCAAAACTCAATGGGCAAGAGATAAAGTAGAGAATTTATATATTAAGACGTTTACAGAAGAATCCCCGTGGGGAAGAGCTAAGAAATAAAAACTACCGCTCAACAGAGGCCATTTTTATTCCTGCAAAAATTAACATTCCTCCTGCAGAACGATTAATACATTTAATCAAGAACGGTTTTATACCAACTGAAATAGATTTGTGCCCCATAAAACCATAAAGAGAATAACAAAAAAGATCTAAAACAATGGTGATTACACATAATATTGCTAGCTGAGGAATAATCGGATTAGCAACATCAATAAACTGAGGTAGTAATGCCGAAAAATATAAAAGCGCTTTAGGATTAGATATCTCCAAAATAAAACCTCTTAAAAACACCTTACACGCACGACTATTTTTTGTTTTAGATGGGTCAATACTCAGCGGGCCAGCATCGCTAAAAATAGCGCTAACTCCCAAATAAATCAGGTATGCCACACCTACCCACTTAATAACAGAAAATAAAGTATAAGAAGCCAATATAAGAGCCGCAATACCGGTAGCCGATAAGATAAAAAATACGACATTGGCAATTGCAATACCTAAAATCACCCAGACAGACCGACGATAGCCAGAAGATGCCGCTTCAGCAGTTACCGCAATAGCAGCAGGGTCGGGTGAAAGTACAACAACAAGAGTTGTTATCAAAAAAAGTAGTAAAGTGTCTAATGGAATCATATTTACTTACCAAGTTAATCGTATATAAAAATCAGGTTAATACCAAAGATGTATTATTTTTGATAAATATCACGTAGATACACTGTCAAATCATTTGCGGGTGGAATTGCCGGTATTTGATACATCATATCGCTTACAAAACCACGATGATACGTACCATGATTCACGAGATGGAATAGTATATCACTCACCGACATATTACCTTCGCCACCACCCACAAATTCAAAGGTGATATTATTATCTAAATCACTCTCATCTAACGAAACGATGAAATCAACATACCACTCGTCCATTACCTGCTGCTTATGCAACAAGTCGGGTAAGCTCGGAGGTACAGCAACATTTCTTGCTGAGTAACCATGCGACACTCCCGTCAAGTGCGCTTTAAATATATCATCAACCACATAAACATGGTTTAACGTGGAAACGATTGTCTTAAAGTTAGTCTCTCGCTCTTTAAATAATTCTGACTCTGGCAGGCTAGACAACGATTCAAACGTAATAGTATTCGCCCACTTTTTATAGCGAAGTAATTTTAACAATTCTTTTTTGAAGGACATACTTTCAATTTCCTCTATTAAACATACATACAATAATCAATAAAAGCACCAAAAATCGACAGAAAAAAGTATTGGTTATAACCCATTGCTAACGCTCTATTCTCGCTTAATTCGCTTTTAGATATTGCTTACCCCATTTTTCTAATTCACGAACAACTGGCTCTAATGTTTGCCCCAAACTCATTAAAGAATACTCGACTTTAGGAGGCACTACGGGATAAACTTTACGGTTAACAATGCCACTCGCTTCTAAGTCTCGCAGTTGCTTCGTCAACATACGCTGCGTAATATCGGGGATAAGCCGCATAAGCTCATTAAAGCGTTTAGTACCCGAGCATGAATAATACAAAATCATGCCTTTCCATTTGCCTCCAATCAAATCAAGAGCAGTTTCTGTCGAACATAGGTCTTCTTGAGTTTTAGGCATATGTTTATCTCCACAGTATACAAAATGTATGCATACCACAAAAATGTGCATTCTTACAAAAAAAACCTACTTGCTCTACAGTACTTAAAAAATCACATTAGCAATAAGAGGCTACTATTAATGAGCAAAAAAAACGTACTACTAAGTGGTATCACCATCAATCAATTACACCTTAAAAACAAAATTGTCGTGGCACCCATGAGCCGTGTCAGCACAAAAGGCGACGGTATACCTACAGAGCAAATGCAAAAATATTATCGCCGCTACGCAGAAGGTAATTTTGGTTTAATTATTACCGAAGGTGCATATACAGATACTGTATTTTCTCAGGCATACCCCAACCAGCCCGGCATGACCAATCATCAACAACAAAAAGGCTGGGAAAAAATTGCGCTATCGACACATGAAGCAGGTGGGAAAATCATTTTACAACTTATGCACGCCGGAGCATTATCTCAACATCTGTCTAATACTCGTAGCGCATCAGCCATCCAACCGATAAGACACATGTTAGCGGGATATAGCAAAAAGCAAGGTCGTTTTCCCTTACCACACGCTATGAACCTATCTGAAATTGATGATGCGATTAGCGGGTTTGCACAAGCCGCTAATCGCGCAGAAAAAGCAGGTTTCGATGGCGTTGAAATTCATGCAGCTAATGGTTACCTGCTAGACCAATTCTTAACAGATTACACCAATGATAGAGAAGACCAATACGGTGGCACAGTAGATAATCGTTGTCGTTTAACAGCAAATGTCATTTCGGCAGTTAAAAAAGCCACCGTTAGCGATTTTATTGTAGGTGTTCGCGTATCACAAGGAAAAGTAAATGACTTTGATTATACTTGGCCTAACGGTACGGATGACGGAAAAATTATATTTACTACATTGCAAAAAGCAGGCGCAGACTATATTCACTTTGCTAGTGAAGGCAAAGGGTTTGATCATAGCTGCCTTACCAGAGATGGTGAAAGCTTAACTACCTTAGCGAGAAAGATAACCGGCCTTCCCGTTATTGCTAATGGCGGCTTAGGTAACCCAGAAGAAGCCCAGCGTATTTTCGAAGGCCAACACGCCGATTTAATCGCACTAGGGACCAGCGCTTTAGCCAATCCAGATTGGCCAATTCGATTAGCAAACAACGAAAATATAACGCCTTTTGATCCTGACATGCTCGCTTCAGGGGTTACTATTAGCGATCAATTAACTTGGGAGGATAAAACCTCGTAAAAAGATATATTCACAATATCGGTGTCGACCTTACTTTTATTTTACATGAATAAATTCGCTTAACTCAGAAGTTAAGCAATAATTAATCCCTGTAAAATTATCTGTCTTCGTTTCGTCGTAAATACTTTTTCCTGCCATCTATCAATAAAAAATACCATACACTTGCATAATTCTGCTCAATCTTAACTGGCAAGGCACTTATCAGGTGTTCAGCTATTGGAATGAGTGATAACGGAAAGAGTATGAAACAACTATTAACGTTAATAGTGTTTGTTTTTATGGACCCATCACAGGCTCAAGAAATAACAATCAACAAAGGTATATATGCTAGCTACTATCATATGGCCTATCAACTCGATGCTAGAACATACACAGTCAACACCGGTGAAAACGTTAGCCAAGGCGGGCAATTTGAGGTGCTAGAGCCTAAAAAAAATTCCCATTCCTGCGCCATACTACCCACAAGACGACAGAGCTATAGTCAAATCTGGTGTATGGATCATTAAGCAGCCTCTTGATCCTGTTGTTTTTGTTTGATGCCATCACTGAATTTAACCCCAGTAATAACATCCGCTAATAAATTATATCCGCGTAATCT
>Ga0233426_10002547_pt1 | contig 15099 bp, 16 predicted proteins | sample SI_118_April2016_6_FD_179875 | JGI IMG/M metagenome (GOLD analysis project Ga0233426, IMG submission 179875) | Seawater microbial communities from Saanich Inlet, British Columbia, Canada - SI_118_April2016_10_MG | ecosystem: Environmental > Aquatic > Marine > Inlet | place: Canada: British... | reverse complement strand
ATAATTTTTGTGAATCAGCAAATTCCTTCATTAACTCCATATATTGTTGATTTAATGAATTATCAAAAACACCAATTCCAACAGAAAGTAAGATGCGCCATAAATTAGGAACATTTGGTATTTCCAAAATACGTTGGACATCAGTTTCATTAATTTTAGATGAATATGGAATATTTTCACTATTCATAACAATATCATAAATATCCTGAGAAATCCATTTCTCACAATGTTTTTTAGTATTAGGAACCCACCTGTCTTCAACATTAATATTTTTAATCATTTGAAGTAATGTATCAATATCCCGTCTTAATTTTTTAACTTCTGGTCCCATTCTATCATCATTTGCAAGTTTTCTGTCATTCACTTTCGTTTTACCATCTGTGCCAGAAACATTAATTTCATTCTCAACAATAGCTTCTAATTCTTGTTCGAGTTTATTAATTTTCGCTAAAATAGTATTATTATATTCAATATTTGTTACAATACTATCAATAATAGAGGTAGGAATATCAAGATTTTTCAAACAGTATTTGCCAATATTGCCGGGATTATTTGTCATATATATAGTTGGTCCATCTGTAAGTGTATAAGCATCATTTGTAGTAATCATAGTTCCTCGTTGTGATGGGTTTACAGTGGATATATTATTTTCAATATAGCAAGGAGATAAATTTTTTATATCCTTAATAATTGTGAATATATCTTCTGTTATTTGGTAACATAAATCAATGTAATACATCTTAACTGATTTCATAGTTACACCGCTAACATTTTCAAAATAATTAGATGAAATATATTTTTTATCACTTATTAATTCTTTAGTATGAAGATGTTTTATAAATATATCTATTTCATTTAAATCGAAATATCTAAATATGGTCATATTATTTTTACAATAATCAATTGATTTAACAAATTCGTGATATGTAGTGCACATATGATGAGGTAAGCACGCCATACCAGATGAATTGATGATAGGAATTGTTTTTTTGCAATCGTGACTAATAATAGAATGAATTTTAATATCACTATTTTCAAAATTGTCAAAATCCATAAACTTAGAGCGAAAATCAACAATTACCTCGCCAATTTCGTCTTCTTTTGGTAGTGTGGCAGAAGATAATACAACATTTGGAATTATATTTTTGGACCAAGTATTTTTAATATGGGTATGATTTTCGTGGGTTTCATAATCGAGTGTAATCGTGGGTTCATCCCAAAATAATATAATATTTTCGGGGTTTTGATTAAATTGAAGCATATAATACATAGCATATTCATATGATTGAATATCGCAAATCATAATTTCAACTTTTTCTCCATTTGAATTGTCAACTTTTCTAATTTTACCGGATTTCCAATCTTTAGTATAATCAACTGCTGCGAAATAATGAAGTCTAATATCTTCGGCACAACTACACCCAAACCCAAATGCAATTTTTTTACCAGTTGATATTGCGGATTTTGCTAATGCTAAACCAACGTGTCTAGCAGCGCAAACATATATAATTTTATATCCTTCGCTTAAAGCAATTGGTGATAACGTTTTGCCTGTAGCAGTTGGGGCAATATACAAAACTAATTTGGATTTTTTTTGTTGTGATACTTGGAAAAGAGTATCTTTGATATATTTTTTAGATTTCGTTGTGTCGAGCTTATCTTTTTTGAAAATTGTAAATAATTCTTTTTGATGGTCATATAATTTAATATTATCATATTGGAGAAGTAAACTATTCTTTTCGATATAATTAGAACTCGAAGAAACCAGTTTTAACATATCAACTCTATATTTGAAGTGTTCAAGTAAATGTTTAATATATTCTATTAGATAGATATTGATGTTCAGAATATCACAATTCATTAAATGAACTAATGAATAATAAGATAACATAAATCTTGTATTATTATTTTGTATATAGCGGATCATTTTGCAACTTAAATCCAACATTTGGAATTCAAATATTGTGTCCCCTTTTGGTGAATTTTTCATACTACTAAGTGTATTTTTTTCGATTCTCATTTTATCAATTTTACGTAAGGACGTTTTTTGTTCTTTGGGATGGTTATAATTATTATCTTTGAAATGTTTATTTAATTGCGATACAATATTTTTTTTTAAGTACAAATCGTAAATAAAATAATGCATTTTTGATAAATCATCATCATTATTAGGTAATATTTTCATAAAACCAAGAATGCTACAATTATTATTGAATGATGTATTAACGTCAGTGAAACCAGCGGTAATCATTTTTATAATTTGTTGCTCATGTTGGGAAACAGGGATTTCAATAGATTCCCATTCAGATTTTGTTAATTTGTTTTGTTTAAAATCCATCGTATTTATAATTTAATAGTAATTATATATTTAAATAATTAATATCAATTTTTAATTTAATAGTTGTGTTTGTATATTAGACATTGGTCTATATTTTATAATATCAAGTTCAACATTAGTAGTGCTAAAGTTTTCAGAACTATAAATATCTTGCAAACATAGCCATTCAAATAATCCACCAACATATATAAATACATTAGTAAAACCTATTTGTTTTAATTGTTCATATTTGGTATACGTAGAATAATCACTATAATTTTTGCCATAAACAATGATTTTGATGCTGTAATTTTTAGTATTTATTGAACTATTTATAATATTTTCTTCTTCGTTTGAGTTTATTGTATTCATAATTAAACATTGTTGTTCGTGTAATGGTAGTGTATTAATTAGGATTATATTATTATTATTATATTTATTAATATTTTGAATATCCTCGTAATTTGCCTTTTGAATTATAGATGGCGCATTACCCATAACAAAATATGATAATAAAAAAACTGTAAATAAACCAATGGTTTAAATATAAATATATTATGAAAATTTAACAACTATCATTACTTCTTCCTTCTTTATGCTTTTTGATGCTAAAATTGATAATTCTTCACGCTTTTTCCTTGTTTTTGTAGCATCAACATTCATTTCTTTCTTTCTTGAACCGCTACCTCGTGTTTCTTGATCTGTAGAGATTTCTTGATAATGTTCTTCTATATATTCAATAACTTTATTTTCAATTGCCCATTTAAAGAAATTAAGTTGTCCCAATGTTGTTTGAATATGTTTATCTTCACCGTACGGAATAGTTATTCTGTCCCATCTACAAAAAGGGTCAAATCGTTTTTTTTGATATGCTTTTAACTTTAATTTATAATCAATATATACTTTAAATCTCATTTCAACACCAGTTATCGGATGCAATATATTATATAATGTATAATGCTTTTTTGAATAATTTGTAGCAAACCAGTCGACAATACGTAGCGATACTTTAGATTCGCCGTTTATTATATTTAACATCCTATCTAAATAATCCTTATTTTTGTAAAACTCCATTAAATTATGATATAGTAAATCGTTTTGAGTACTATATTTTTTTGACATTGTATAGTTGATATTATCGACGTTGTTTTAAATATTTTTAAAATTAAGTAATATTTTGTTATTCTTTTTTTATAATTTTCAGATTTTGCGTAAATTCAAACTTTTCTATATTCATATTTCGCCTTTTTAAATTACATTCTAAACAAGCGATAACACAATTATCGTATGTATGACCTTCTTCATTGTCTATTCTCTCTAACGTCCATTGTTTGGGTTCTCTCGTATTTTCATAAAGTATTTGTACTCCTTCCTTGCAATAATAGCATTTATATAATGACGTTAGTAACTTTTCCACGATTTGTTCAGTTGTTATTTTCTCTCTGTTCTCTCTAATTATTCTTTTCTTTTTAGAATCTTGATTAATATAACTTGCTTGTTTAACCTTGACTTCTTCTATTATCTTCATTTCTAAGTGTTCGAGAGAAAAATCATCTATTGTTTCCATTTTTAGATATAATTTGGGTATGAGTTTTTTTATATCATCTTGGTTAAAGTTACAAGAAATATCACTATAAAACTTCCTTTCCTTTATTATATATTTTTCCTTGTTACAAAACCTAATGCCACGACGATTATGCATTCCAGTTATAACGATTTCTTTTTTACTCATATTATTTGTTGTAATATAATTTAAATTGAAATTTAAACATTTATATGTATTTATATTATTAATAATTCTCAAAATATGTGTAACGCAAATAATAAACCTTCAATCACTGAAATATGCCAACGACACGATATTTCAGAATCAGACTTTATTTCGATGAATGAAAGTATGCTATTTAATATGGAATTATTTATAAATGACCACACTAATTATATTGCGCGTGAAGATTTTGATGAAATTATTAAAACCAGTATTTATGAATTATTTTCGAACGAACTAACACCATATTTGGCATCAAAAAATAAATTGTGTAGTATGTGTGATGAATATTGTATTCGGGAATACTTCGATTTTGTTTTTAGATATGCAGAGATGTCATTTTATCAGAAAACTATACCTAAAAGATCATTTAGTACAACATTTATTGGGAATATTCCTAATGTAGAAAATATGAAAAATAAAATTTTAAATGTAGAAAATAAATATCAACCCGAACAACGTTCGTTAGAATGGTATCAATATAGGTATAACTTGATAACTGCAAGTAATGCTTGGAAATGTTTTGAAAATAATAATGTTAAAAATCAAATCATTTATGAAAAATGTAAACCGTTAGTTACTGGCGGAGGTTCTAATTATGTTAATACATCAAGTCCAATGCATCACGGGGTTAAATATGAGGATGTTTCTGTTAAGTTATATGAGGAAAAATATAAAACAAAAATTGCCGATTTTGGGTGTTTAAAGCACGATATGTATCCATTCTTAGGGGCATCTCCAGATGGTATTAATGTTTTAGAAACATCACCATTGTATGGTAGAATGCTTGAAATTAAAAATCCGGTTTCTCGTATTATTACAGGCATTCCTAAGAAAGATTATTGGATACAAATGCAACTTCAAATGGAGGTTTGTGATTTGGACGAATGTGATTTTCTTGAAACCAAAATTGTTGAGTTTAATAATGAAGAAGAATTTATTGCGAATGGGGGTTTTTATCAGCAAAATGACAATTTTGATAATGCTATGGGTATTTTACTGTATTTCAGTATTGCAGGCAAACCAACATACGAATTAGCTCCATTCTTTTGCAATGAACCCGAATATAATATTTGGTTTGAAAAAACTCAACAAAAATATGAAAAAAATGATAAATCTACCTTTGTACGTAGTATCTATTGGAAAGTTGAAATGTTTAGTTGTGTTTTAGTTTTGCGTAATAAATTATGGTTCACTAATTCTATAGGTGAAATTAAAGATATTTGGGATATTATTGAACACGACCGTATGAATGGTTATGAACACCGAGCGCCTAAAAAAAGGTCGAAATCTATTGATAATACCCCGGCAAGTGGTATTGTAATTAATACTGATAATTCTCCTTGCTTAATTGATATTGATACATTTCAAGATGAATTAGATGTTGAAGACAAATTTAATTTAACAGATTTAGAATTAGACTTTGACACGAGTGGGGTTGAGGTAGATTTAAGTGGTAGTATTATGTAAAGAGTTACAAAGTATATTATTTTAAAAATAATAATTTATTTTTTCTTTGATTTCTTGGATTTTCTTTTTCCACCGTTTGGTGTAAAATTTGTAGAACCATTATTTTTAATTATGCTTTTCAATTCTGGATGTTGATTCGTAACTAGTTGTTGTAATGGTTTTATTTCAGGACATTGTTTTTTAAATTCCTTTTGTTCAGTAGCTGTTCTGTCTACACATTTTTTTGGTTGTAGCATAGTTAGGTCGTATTCACGAGCACCATGGAACATACTCTCCACATTGGTCACCTTTTCTACATCCCAACAACCTATTGGTTGGTTAAATACACGAGCATCAAAGAACATACCCTCCATATAGATCACATTCGATACGACCCAATCGCCTATCGGTTGGTTAAATGCATGAGCACCATAGAACATACTCTCCATATTGGTCACATTCGATACATTCCAACCACCAATCGGTTGGTTAAAGATGCGAGCAATACTGAACATACCCGCCATATTGGTCACATTCAATACGTCCCAACCACCAATCGGTTGGTTAAATGCAAGAGCACCATAGAACATATGCTCCATATTGGTCACATTCGATACGTCCCATCGACTAATATCACTATTGAATGATTTCTTTCCACTAAAAAGTTCCTTCATATTGGTAACATCTGACACATCCCAATTACTGATTTTCCCGTATTTGGCCTCCGCTTGAGTTCGCACAAATTCACTTGTAGAGCACACAGAATGGACAGCTATACGGATGTCGTCGTTCGTCCGCTTGATATTCGGCCCCGCAGCACGAGGCCGACTTGATGCAATACCACCTCCTCTTTGTCGTTTTGAACGAGTTTTTCTAATTTTTTTGCTGGATTTATTATTTTTTCGTGTTCCCATTAATATATAAAATTAAAAAATTATATATTAAATTAAAAAAATATATATTAAATTATTTCTTTCTCGTTTTTCTCTTTGATTTAGAATTACGGTTATTTCGTATGTTTTTACTCTTTTTTGCCTTTTTTGCCTTTCTTGTCTTTCTTCCACCTTTACCAGAAGTATAAGGCGGCCTTTTTCCAGATCTACTTGCTGTCTTTGGGCGCTCTAATTTTGAACGATCTAATAAAGGATTATATAATGAAGGATTAAATATTTTGCGTGGGGTTTGTGCGGTTTCTATAGGAACCAACTTTGTATCAACCGTTAATGTGGATGGACGATCTGTTAGAGGTAATGTTTTTTTATTTAGGGGAGGAAGTTTAAGTTTGTTCATAATATATTAACCATATATTATAATATGTGGTATTGTTATATTTTAAGAAATAAACTCACCCAATATAAAAATAATACGTATAATGGATCCACCAATAATCCTATTAGAAGATTGAGGCAACATAACGAAGAAATTTCAGGCGGCGCGAGGGCTACGCACGGAAAGGGTAGTGGGTGGGAATATGCTTGTATGCTGTCAGGATTTCCTGACCAAATAAATTGCCTCTCTGCAGAATGGCGTATGAAATGTCCTTCGGGAAGGCCAGGAAAAAGGGAGTACAAATATCAAGGAGTTAAAGGTAGGATAAGTTCTTTAAATGAAATTTTACCATTGGAAAGATGGACGGGCAAATGTAAAGTGGATAATAGCGATACATTTTTTAAATTACATATTTTAAATGACGTTGTGCAATATTTAGATTTGACTAAGGTACCTGAATATATACACGTAGAAATCGTTGATAAAATAGATGCGAATTGTATGGAATTAGATAAAGAATTATATAATAGTAAATGGAAAATTTGATTATTACACCGACCGAAAAGATATGATTAATCGCGTTAAAATATACAAAAGTAAAAAAATAATATTTATTTATATTATATGGATAATCAACGCCAAATAAAAAAACCAAGAACAGGAGAATCACCCAAAAAACCCACAACACCCACAACAGTAACTGCTACTGATGGACTAGGACTAAAAATAAATATGACGGCAATTAAAGCAGTAGATAATCAAGTGAGGGCTTCTGACAGACATAATAGAGATGCGCAAGACTTCCACAAATATCAAGACAATAAAAATTTAATAAAACAACAACAAGCCAAAAACAACGGGGAATATTTATCAGTAGACGGGTCGCATCACTGGAGAAATACAGCTCCTCAACTGACCCAAGCACAAGAGGCAAGAATTAAGTTGCCCGCAAATCGTGAAACATTTAACGCTGCGAAAGAAGCAGGTTTGACTTTCGGTGGAAAAAGAAAAACAAATAAAAGAAAATCACTCAAAAAAAAGAAAAAAACAATAAAAAAAAAGAAAAGAAAAAGTGGAAAAACAAAAAGAAGAAAAACACGAAGAAACTAAAAATTGAAATAAAAAGGTGTAAATATATAAATACAACTTAACTTACAATGGACATTATTACCAATAGTAACCTACGACAGTATAAATATTCTATAGAAGAATTGGAAAAAAATATAGATAATCTAAATATGAAAACAATAGTAAATACACAGAAATTAACAGTTGAGTTTTGTGTTAAATATATATTAAATGAAAATTACGCTCAATGTAATGAAGAAGTTGACCTATTAACGATTAATTATGTTATGTATAATCAACCACATCTAAATGCCATCGAATTAAGTAAACATTATTACAGTTATAATAATATTTAATAATTATTTCCAATATTGGAAAGTTATGTAGTTGTCTAATTGAAAAAGTATTATAATATCTTTCCTAAGCAGACGCAATGAAAATTATTAAAATTAACGAAATGATAATTGAGTTTGCAATTTTTGTATTGACGCACGATATTCTTGTATTTTTTGATTTGATTTTTCGTTTATATTGTATTTCTCATCATACATTTGCGACATTTCTAACCTTAATGTAGATACTTCGTTGGCATATAAATATAATTTATTTTTAAGAATTTCGTTCTCTTCTGCAATTATTTTACTATGTTTAGACATACATATACCCATATTATATAATATATAATGTTTTTTTTAATATTAAAGCAGAAAGAAAATAAACATAAATTGAAATAAATAATTTCTTTATTTTGTTTGATTTATAAATAGGATTAATAAAGCATGACAAAGGGAATTGAGATCAATACTATTGCGGAGAGAACACTGTGGAAATCGTGGAAACGGGCAGCGGAACGCCATAACAGTTACGATGTTAGGAATAAATATCATCGCGATGGTAGTATGGATATGTGGTGGGAAAAGAAAAAGGGTATTGATAAATTATACAGAATGATTTTGATTTCACATAATAAGAAACCGATTGTATCTGTAACGGAAAAGAAAAATGGAAGAACCTATATACCATTATCGCAAACTTTAATTGAGTGGATTTTATTAATTGCAATAATATATTTTATATATTATGCAGTTCGGTATCATAACAATTTGGTTGTTGAAGATGGATTTGATAATGACCTAAGGATAAGCGCGTGAATTTCGGGAAGATAAAAAGTTGTGTAAATATAAAATAAAACTAAAATACGTATTTACATATAAAAAGGAATGATTATTTACATTTTTTTTGCATAATAATGAATTATTATATATTGAATATATAATAATGGTAATAGCACGTCCACCTCAACCAGAACTGCCAGTAAATATACATGATATAGATAGACAACTACAGATGATTAATGTAGAACAATCCGGTATAAGGACTAGAATGAGAGGAATTGAAGCAACAAAAAGATCGATGGGGGACGTAGGTGCGGAGCAAACTGATATCCATAGTGTGAATTATTATGAAGATCAACTGAACATTTTAAGAGATAATTTAAAAAGCCTTGATGGAAGGGAGACCGCATTACAAGATAGAAGGACTGAATTAATGAATGTATCATCACTAGCCCGTCAAGAAGCAGAAGAAACAGCAGTATCTGGGCGTTTATCACCGTTCTTTCTTAATAATACAAATAATACAAATAATGGTAGTAGTTTAGGTGGTCTTGAAAGTAATGGTTTTAATGAAGGTGTATTTAATGAAATGAATGTTGGTGGTGGTAAAAAAAAGAGCAAAAGAAAAAGGTCAAAATCTAAATCAAAAACAAGAAAGGTAAAAAAAGGAAAAGGTAAAACATTCAAGAAAAAACAAAGAAAAATCAAGAGAAAAACCAAGAGAAAGGGTAAAAGTAAAAAGTAGATTATTTTTATTTTATATATCTTAGTTATATATATAAAATATGGTAAATTTTATGGAACAAAATGATGGATGGAATAATAATAATAATAAAAATAATAAAAATAAGGATGATTTAATAGAATATTATACAAAATTATGTAAATCAAACATTTTTCCAGAATTAGAAATAATTACTAAAAATTCTAAAGTCAACATAGACAATATTATTAATAAATCTGTAGATTTACATATTGAACTATCTAAGCTAAAAAAAGATGGTGTAGAAAAAATTATTAAAGAACATAAAATTAAAAAAACAGATGCACGTATAGATAAATTAGGAAAAAAAGGAGGAGCAGATAATAATCCAGATAATGCTTGCCCTATATGTGCTGAAAATGATAATCAAAAAAATCATAGATTAATCAAATGTTGGCAATGTAATAATAAAATTTGTGCTGCTTGTTGGTATAAAACTATTTTAAGATCACCAGTTCCTACAGAAGACGTAAACCCTTGTCAAACTGGTACTTGTCCCTATTGTCGTGCTTGTGTTAAAGGAACAATCGAAGAAACCGATGATGAAATACATTTATATGTAGATGAAATTCATGAGCCTACAGATGATATAACAGAATATTTACATCCTATTCCTGGTTTATATTCTTTAATTGGTAATATTAGAGAACACGACCCTTCTATTACAATTGATGTTAATGACACAATAGCCAATGTGTTTTCGACGCTTACTTCTGGTAATATTTCCAGATTAAATACATTTTTAGGGCAATATAATCAACGTAATGCTCGAGATAGTGCAGCAAGAGAAGCAACATTAAGAACTGCTATAGATAGGATTAGAGAAAATTCTTATAGTATAGATAGTGTCCATAATATAGGATGTGCAATGAGTTTTGTTATTGTCCTTTTAGTTATTCATACTACAGCTCTTTCACATCAAATAATTATGGAACCAATGCCCGAACATATTTTGGTGGGACAAGTAATTCCACATCCTAATCCAAGTAATGATACTAATACGTTGGTAATTGCTATATGTTATCTTATTGAGGCACTTATTCTGTTAACTCCTTTAGTTTTGGTAGGTTCAGTGATAGGTAAATCTTTAGTAACAGATGCTCGAAATGGTATATCTAGAATATCTAGATTAGGAAGAGGTGGAAAGAAAACAAAAAAAAGAAAAATGTCAAAATCAAAAAGGGGTTATACCAAGCGAAAAGGAAAATCCAGAAAAAATAAAACGAGAAGACAAAGAAGAAAGGTATAAAGTTAATCTTCAAACCCGCAAATGGTGCAAACCATCGTAGTTTTTTCATACATTCCCGATGTTGTATCATATACCATATCGTGTCCATTGTGTTGCTTACAATAATCAAACATTTGAGATTCAATATTGATAATGTCTTGTTTAACATTGTGCATCATTTTTTCAAAGTGGTTTTTTTGTTCAAATAACCTTTGTTTTTCTAGTTTGAATGAATTTATAGGGTTTGTGACATTTTTAATTATTTTTTTAGTTGGGCTATGAGGGCATCTTTCTAACCCGATAGAATTATTAGCTAATAAATCCGCGCCATTATTTCCAATAGAATGGACGTCTGTATTATTTGTATGCGCTTTTATATGTATAAAACGAACATTTGGTTTATCTTTATACAAATGATAACAAGTTTTTACCAGTTCTTTATTGGGGATATTTTTGTCCCACCCTTGCGCGGAACATTTTTCCCCATAAGAAGATGTACATTTAATGGAGTATAGTGAATCAGTAACAATCGTAATATTTTTCCCAGATAAAATATCATTTTCAATAATAGAATATGATTCAATAATCGCACTCAATTCAGCAGCATTATTTGTTTGTTTGCCCTCAATTCTTTTGGATACGTTGCGAATATCATCAACCCCAAAGTAAATCCCTATTCCCGCCAATGCATTTTTTTTGCCATTATTAGAACAAGCGCCATCCGTATAAACATAATATTCCGGACTGAAAACAACAGGGTCTTCGTCTGTTTCAGGATTATTTATAAAGTCGTCGGCTTCTTTTTTTGTATCGAATTTTTTATACAATGCATTGGTATATCCTTTTACCGAATTATCACAATCAACCCAGTTTAAAAAGATGCCAATAGTTCTTCCATTTTTTACAGCGTAAAATGCCATTATTAATATATACAATGGTATTTTATTTGACAATAATAAATTCAATTTTGTAATTATCTAAACAGGAATGAGAACTCCTCAATATAATTAGGGTCTTTAACTTTATGTATTTCTTTAGAAATTAGCGGGCATGATGAGTAAGTGTATATATATCCATTTTTAGTGACATTATAAACCGAGTTAGATAAAATATTATCACATTTAATTTCAACAATATAATCGGCAGCGTTCTCTTCAATCGCGTATTGGCCAAAAATCCACCATTCATTTAGTATTTTAGTTTCAAATTTTCTTCTGGGTAACCGTAAACGTCTGCTTTGTTGTTTAATCATAATTTTATGCATACTATCTACAAATTGAACGTAACTATCAATCTTCCCTTTCTCGCCTTTAATAGAAAAAGATATTTGGTGCTGCATTAATTTACCGTGTGGTAAAATGTATCTGGTATAACAATTTTGAAAAATGGAAAACCCCATACTATATGCTGTTTCAGCAATGCAAGAAATATTATATTTTTTAACTTCACTAATAATTTTCATACCATCTTCAACATTACCTCCATTGGTATCTAAATATAAGAGCAAATTGTTTTTATTTTTTTTATTATTAATATTGAGTATTAAATCACTTGCACTATCTTCATTAATAGTATCCTTTAATATCAAAATATTTTGTGGGGTTAAATCAACAATAATAGGACTGTCAGTTAAAAATGATGTAATATCTATATTACTGGGTATAGCTAATTTACTAGTATAATTAGTAGTATAGTTACTAGTAGCAAAATTGGTAAAGTGTAAAACGTAAAAAAGCAATAAGAATATAGTCATTATACACAACGAATACAAAATAATATCAATGATAAAACATAAAAAATTATTTATTAATTGTCACATACTGTTTAATTTTTTTATTTATATACGGTCTCCAAGGTAATAAAACATCAACGTGTGGGTAATCATACTTAATTTTCTCCAAAATATTTGAGAAACGACAATCATTAGTTATTAAATATACTTTTTCGGTACTGCCGAGGCAAATATCCTCCATTAGGTCAATCATCATTTTTGTAACGTTTGTCTTGTTATCGTCATATTTTATAATATTTGTGAAATTACAATTAAAAATCTGATTAAAAATAGTATCATTATCATTTTCCCATTTACCGTAAATTTTTATATGAGTATTATCATTGGTCATATCGTTATCATTATTGAAGTAAGAGGTAATTAGTTTTTCTAATAATGAGCAACTATATTTATCACAGTCAATGTATATATTTCTATTTAATGAATAATTATTAGGTTCTATTATGCTTGTAATTTCTACGTCCTGTACGCTTGTAATTTCTACGTCTGACACGCTTGCTATATCTGAAACACTTGCTATGTCCGATACGCTGGCAATATCTGAAACAAATTCTAAACCCGAAATAGTTTCATTATCATTTTTAAATATTCCGTCATTTTTAAATTCGAAATTATTTAATGACGATACGTCAATATATGATATTTGCCGGTTATCATTTACTAGTTCACCGTTTTTTAATACATTGTATTCATCGGAATAAGTATTACATAACTTATAAATTTGGTTTGTACACATTGAATAATGCATATTCAAAAATGTGATTACTACTAACAACAGGCAGCAATAATTGTATAATATATTATGTTCTATTTTATTATTATCATTAAATTCAATATTTTCTTCTAGTGTATCTGAGCTTGCAATGCAACCCATCGTATTTAAATATTAATTATTTAATAGTATTTAAATCATAACATGTCCGTTATATTTTATGTATTATGATAAAATATATCTCAAAAAGGAAAAAGTAAAATGCCCGAAAATTAAGGAATACGTCCTTATAATATAAATAAAGGACAAATGATATAAATATTATATCATTATTATATATAATAATATGCCTAAGATTTGTAATTATTTAAATTGTAGAAACCGTGCATCATACGGTCTAAAACGAAATGAACTATTAAGATGTAAATTACATAAAGAAAATATGAAATTGTCTTGCTCACTATGTCAATGTGGAAAAGTTCAACCTTATTTCAATGAACCAGGTGAAACCAGTGCTATATGCTGCTCTTCATGTAAAACCGATACTATGATTGATGTCATACATAAAAGATGTCAATGTGGAAAAGTTCAACCTCATTTCAATGAACCAGGTGAAACCAGTGCTATATGCTGCTCTTCGTGTAAAACCGATACTATGATTGATATCATACATAAAAGATGTCAATGTGGAAAAGCACGACCTCATTTCAATGAACCAGGTGAAACCAGTGCTATATGCTGCTCTTCGTGTAAAACCGATACTATGATTGATGTCAAACATAAAAGATGTCAATGTGGAAAAGTCATACCTTATTTCAATGAACCAGGTGAAACCAGTGCTATATGCTGCTCTTCATGTAAAACCGATACTATGATTGATGTCATAAGTAAAAGATGTCAATGTGGAAAAAAGTTCCCTGTTTATAATGAACCAGGTGAAACCAGTGCTATATGCTGCTCTTCATGTAAAACCGATACTATGATTGATGTCATAAATAAAAGATGTCAATGTGGAAAAAATAACCCTTGTTTCAATGAACCAGGTGAAACCAGTGCTATATGCTGCTCTTCGTGTAAAACCGATACTATGATTGATGTCATACATAAAAGATGTCAAGGGATTATAAGTGATAATAGTATATGTCCGTTTAATTCAATAGGTAATAAAAAATATAAAAATTATTGCACTGAATGTTTCCGAAGAAATTTTCCATTAGACCCATTAACATTCCAAATACGATGTAAAACAAAAGAGATTGCTGTGCGTGATTATATCAACGAAAATTTTGAAGGATTTCAACATGATAAGATAATGACTACTTCACATTGTGATTGTAGTATCAAACGACGAATAGACCATCGGTTTTTAATTAATAATACCTTACTTGTTATTGAAACAGATGAAAATCAGCATAAAAGTTACAATGAAATGGACGAAGAAACACGATATGATGATTTATATATGGCATTTTCTGGAAAATGGATATATATACGATTTAATCCCGATAAATATATTAATAAAAGCGGCACACGTAAAAACCCTACAATCGCCAATAGGTTATATGTGTTAAAAGATGAAATAGAAAAACAAATGAAACGTATAGAAAATGATGAAAAT
>Ga0233426_10002543_pt1 | contig 15105 bp, 11 predicted proteins | sample SI_118_April2016_6_FD_179875 | JGI IMG/M metagenome (GOLD analysis project Ga0233426, IMG submission 179875) | Seawater microbial communities from Saanich Inlet, British Columbia, Canada - SI_118_April2016_10_MG | ecosystem: Environmental > Aquatic > Marine > Inlet | place: Canada: British... | reverse complement strand
TGATTTTTCTGATGTAAAAGGCCAAGAATCTATAAAGCGTTGTATGGAAATTGCCGCTGCTGGCGGTCATAATATTATTTTAATTGGCCCTCCTGGGTCTGGTAAAACCATGTTGGCAAAAAGATTGGGGTCTGTCCCTCATTTTACCAATAGAGCTAGAAGCATCAAATTATCAGTATATACAAGGCGTTAACTAAGATTTTAGTTTCAAAAATAAAACTAATAAAAAGTTAGAAATGAAGAATACAATGCAAACAAACGATAAATCATACATCGCTTTTCTCTCATTTTACCGTTAAAATTATCTACAAAAAAGCCTAAAGACAGTACTAAATATCCAAAAGAAATTATTACAATTGGAGATGAGTTTAAACAAGCAAGATTAGATAGAGAATTAACTCAAATACAAACTGCAAAACAATTACAAGTAAATAAAAATTTTGTGTATGAATTAGAAAACAACAAAAGAAAAATTACCATTTTTGCATTACATAAATCGTATTTGTTTTTAGAATATATTCCAAAGGTTTTAGAAATTAACGAAACTACTTTACATGGAAAATTATTTATCCATAGAATTAAAAACAATTTCAGTTATTCTAATCTTGAAAAAGAAATTAAACTAGACAAAAGCACCTTATCTAATTTTGAAAAAAGAAAAAATTGTAAGACTGAAACTTTAGAAATAATTAAAACTTATCTCTTAAAATAAAACTTTAAAATTTTAGTTTTAAAATAAGTGTCATATTTTGCCTTAATGTATTCCGAAGTATTCCTAACAAGTTTTGACTTACTTTCTAAAAATTCATAATTACCTATGTTTCCTTTCGAATATTGGGTTTGAATTATTTCAAAAGCTTGTTTTTGAGTTTTAAAAGCTATTTTAGAAGCATCTAAAGACACTTTGGAAGCTATAACATCATTAGTTGCTATAGTAATTTTATTTCTTAACTTTTGCTTATTATCTGATAATTCCGCTTCAGAGATTTTTAATTCTTCTTTTGATTTTTTGTAATTCTCTTTCGTTAAAAAACGATTGAAAATTGGAATTGTAGCAGAAATTCCAATGTAATGAGTCCTATTATTATCTAATTGTGTAAAAAATCCATTTGGAACATTTTGATTGGTTTGTTGATTAAAAACAACATCATCTTGTCCTAAAATATGAAAGTAATTACTACTATAAGAATAGTTTAAATTCACTCTTGGATAAAAATTAACTTTCGATAATTGAATGTCTTTATTTTTAAGTTCTAAATCTATTTTAGAAGCAATTATTTGAGGATTATTCTCAATAATATTCTCTGAAATTTGATTTGACCTTAAGTTTAAATTTTCAATAGGAATTTCTTCAATATCAAAATTCTCAATTTGCTTAACATCTAATAATTCTTGTAAAGTAATTAAACTATTCGCTAAATTATTCTCTGCAACTGCTTTCTCTTTCTTATCAGAAGCCAAAGTAGATTCAATCTCTAATAATTCTCTCTTCCCTGTTAAAGCATTCTTATAAAGCCTTTCTAAACGATTAAAATTTTTCTGACTAATGGCAACTTGTTCTTTAGCGATTTTCAAAATTTCTTTATTAAACAAAACTTGTAAATATTTATTAGTAATATTTAAAGCTAAATCAAATTGTATTCTATCAACATCTGCCTCAGATTTTTCTTTTGATAATTTTGATTTTTGTAATTTATAACGGTTTGAAAAACCATTAAAGATATTTAATGAAGAAGATAAACTAAAACTATTTGAGCTACTTTCTAGTTGACCTACACCTGTAGAAACATTAAAAGAATTTCCTAACGAAAAGTTTTGGGAACCGTTAAAACTAGCATCAGGTAAATAACTTCCTTTAGCAATTTTTATATCGCTATTTATAATATTTGTTCTTATTTTTTGCTTTATAACATCTACATTATGTTGTTTAGCATACTCTATACACTTTTCTAAAGTCCATTTTTTTTGTGAAAATGTATTCATTGTAATCAAACAAAAATAACCAACAATAATATATTTAAATAGTTTTTTCATCAATCTTATTTTTACTTAACAAAGCATACATTAAAGGTATAAAATATAAACTTATAAAAGTCCCTATTAACATTCCGCCTATAACAGTTAATGCTAATGGTTTTTGTAATTTAGCTCCTAAGCCATCGATAAATAGGAATGGAAGCAATGCTAAAATTGTTGTTAAAGAGGTCATTAAAATAGGTTTTAGGCGTAATTTACCGCCTAATTTAATCGCATCTTGAGTCGTTTTTCCTTCTTTTCTTAATAAGTTAATTGTATGCAATTTTAAAATACTATCGTTAATAATAACACCACTCATTACAACGATTCCAATTGCAGCCATTACATTTATAGTTCCTCCAAATAACCACAACAATAATAATGCTCCTCCAATATCAATTGGAATTTCCAATAAAATAATTAAAGGTTGCCAAAGCGACTCAAATTGTGCCGCCATAATAAAATACAATAAAAACAGGGCTACAATAACCACTACAATTAATTCATTTCCTAGTTCCTTAATATCAAAATAACCACCATCAAAACGCACATTGAAATCTTGTTGATTTTGAAAAGTGTTTTGAATTGAATTTATTTCATTTTCAACAGTATTATTTGATTTAATATCAAATGCTAAATATTCCCCACTCCTATTGGCTGTAATTGTTTTGTATTGTTCCGTAGGATAGGTTTTTATTAAATTTCTAACCGCAATTAATTCTTTGTTTTTATTTTTCACAAACAATTCAGAAATCATGGTTTCAAAATTCTCTGTTTGATACTTTAATTTTATTGGAATAAACTTTTGAGCAGTTTTAAGATTGTCTATAAAGTTTTGATTAAATGTAGATTTCAACTCATTTAACAAATCATTGTAAGAAACATCATACAACATTACTTTTTCGTGTAATATTTCTATAAAAGCTGTTTGTTTTAAAGGTATTTCTGTTGATGTTTTTTCTAGTAGTAAATTTTGAATTTTTGATAGGTTTTCTTCCGTTGGGACTTCTAACGAACTTCTTGAAAAAACTTGAGCGGTTAATTCACTTTTTTTACTTCCAAACAAATACTGAAAGATATTCTTTGGTTCTTCTAAAGAAAAAGTTGCATTTGGATAATCTTCTTTTAATTGCTTTTGAATCTTATCTTTTACATTTTCAATTTCGTTTATGGTGTTCGTTGCAAGATACACTGATGCTTCAGAAAAGCTCTTGCTATTTTCTTGTTGTAATAAAAATTGTTGTTCTCCAACTTGAGAAAAAATAGTTTTTGCTAATTTTTCTTTTTCAAGTAAAGATTGAATCCTTTTTTGGTTTTCTGTAACATTAATATTCTCATTCCAATCAATCGTTAAAATAGCTTCGTTTTGATTAATCTTTGGCAATTGAGAATATGGCATCGTCATAAACAAAATTATTGCTATTAATGTAAAAAGAATTGAAATACCATATACAATTCCTTTTCTTTTAAAAAAGAAATTGTAGCCTTTTTCATACCAATTCTCAATACGTTGTGTTTTTACATCAAATTTCAACCATTTTTCAATCTTAAAATTCTTGTTTTTTAATTGCTTATAAATAACTGGAATTAATAATATTGACACTAACAAAGAAGAAAATAATCCAATAGCAACTGCTAATGCTTGGTCATAGAACAATGCTCCTGTAATTCCGCTTAAAAAAAGTAGCGGTAAAAATACCGAACACGTAGTTAATACAGAACTTATTAGTGGTGTAATAATTTCATTTGTTCCTTTTATACAAGCGTCTATCAAATTATTTCCTGCCTCTAATTTTTGAGTAATATTATCAATAACAATAATGGCATTGTCTATCATCATTCCTACTCCCAAAATAAGTCCAGAAAGTGAAATTATATTAATAGACAGTCCAAATAAATACATAAACAAAACACTAATAATTAGTGAAAGAGGAATGCTTATCCCAATAATCAATGGAGATTTTACGTCTTGTAAAAAGAAGAACATAATTAGAATAGCCAACAAACTACCAATCCACAAACTGGATTTTAAATTATCAATAGATAGCTTTAATAACTTTGTTTGATCTTGGTTGGTAGAAAATTCTAAATTTGGATAATCTTCTACAAAAGAAGCTGTAACTTTTTCTAAAGATTCTTTTAGTTCATATACTCTTGCATCCGCTTGTTTAATAATTGCCAATGCAATGGCTCTTTTACCGTTTACATATACCAAACCTCTATCTTGTTCTGGTCGCAGTTGCACTTCTGCTAAATCTTGTAATTGAAATAATTTATCGTGAATATTCAGATAAATAGCTTCAATATCTATTTTGGTTTTTAAAGGATTTGCAAACTTAAAGTTATATTGATAAATTCCGTTTTGGACTAATAAATTACCTAACTCAAAATTATTTTGTTTAATCGCATTGATTAACACATTACTATTGATTCCTAAACTTTGTAGTTTTTGAATATTTGGTGTTACTAAAATCTCTGGTTTTGTAAGTCCGCTAATATCTGCAAGTGCAATATCAGGTAATTGTTCTATCCGTTTTTTTAAAACAGTTTCGGTAAAATCACTGAGTTCTAAAAACTTTTCTGAAGAGAAATCTTCTTTTAAAGAAACTGTAAGATTTACAATGGGTATATCTGTAGCAGATGCTTTTATAACTTTAGGTCGATCTAAATCTCTTGGTAAATAATTTAAAGTAGCATCTACTTTTTCATTTGCTTCTACAAAAGCTAAATTGGTATTGGTACCATATTCAAAAGATAATTTTAACGTTGCAAAACCATCTCTTGTTTCAGAAGCAATATCTTTTAAATTACCAACTTGTAACAATTGATTTCGTAATGGGCGAATTACATTAGTTTCTAGTTCTCTTGCTGTATTGTTTGGATAACTAACCTTTACCGTAATTTCGGGTATAGGAATATTAGGCATTAAAGAAGTAGGAATACGAGAAGAAGCAACAATACCTAATAATAAAAAGGCAAGAGTTGCCATAAAAACAGCTATGGGACGGTTTATTAAAAACTTTACCATAGTGAGTTACTTATTTTTGGGTAGTATCATTATTTACAAAAGTAGCATTTACTTTTGCATCGTGCGATAAGTTTAAATTACCCGAAACAATAATTGTATCTGTAGCTTTTAAGCCTTTTTTAATGGCATAGCTATCGTTATTCTCTCCAGCAACTTCTACATAATTCCATTTGGCTAAACCATTTTCTACCGTAAATACTACTTCTCGGTTAGAACGTAAAACTAAAGCTTCTTTGGGTATAACCAACACATCTTTTAGTGGTTTATTAATAAACACTTTTACGTTCATACCATCTAACAAGCCTGTATTTTTAGAAGTTACTTTGGCTTTAATTTTTATAAGCCCGTTTTTATCTACAATAGGGTTTATTTCAGAAATTATACCTGCAAATTTTGAATCTTTATTTGCAAAAGATTGTATTTCTATTTCTTGTCCTTTACTAACAAAACCAAACTCATTTTCTAAAACTGAAAAAGAAACTTCTAAAGCATTTGGGTTAATGATAGTACAAAATATATCGGACGTAGTAATAAAATCTCCTTGTTTTTTTTCTAAATTGGCAATAACACCAGAAAATGGAGCTCTTAATAGTGTTTGCTCGTATTCTATTTGAGCCCTTTCTAAATTATTTTTAGCTTCTAAAACACCACTCTTAATTTCTAAATTTTTGAGTAAAGCTTCTGTAATATTTTCTTGACCATAGTTTATCTTTTCTTCTGTAAATTTATTGTTGGCTTTATGCAGTTCTATCTTGGCTTTTTCTACAGTATTATTTAACAAACTATTTTCTAACGATGCTAATAATTGACCTTTACTTACATTTTGACCGTTTCTAACAATTTTTATTTCAGAGAGATTATTATTAGAGTTAAATCTCAACTCTAAATTATTAAAGGAATTTATTTTACCATTAGTATTCAACTTTAAATTAAAAGACATTTCATTTATGGTAACAAAAATAACAATGTTCTCTGTAATACTAACATCTGTTGTGTCTTCATTAAAAAAAGCTGGCTTTACTCTTTTACAGGAAAAAAATAGAAAACTAGTAATAAAAAAAACTATAAATAACTTGTGCATTTATTTTTTGAGATAATAAATTTTATTGTTCATCAATTTAAATGTATAGGGACCATTCCCATTTTTATCCCATTCTTTAAGATAAGTTATGATTTTTTTATCCTTTATATATTCCCAATGAATACTGGGGTTTATTTTTTCTAATCTAGTTCTAAAATCATTCTTATATTTAGAGTAAAACAACCCTAACACCTTTTGATTAGGATTTAATTCTCTATATTCTTCAAGACAGGGTGTGCAGTCCTTATCTGTAAAAATTAAAATCATTACATTATTACTATCTTCAAAATACAAGTCAACTTCTTGTTTTAAAATTGAAAATAGTTTTTGCTCGTGTGTGTTTTCTTTTTTACAATTTAAGGTTATTATTAGTAAAAACAAACAAAATATTATTTTAAACCTAATTTCTCTTAATAATGTCAACATAATAAAATTTTGATACACCTTTTAATTCATCCTGTTTGTTATTATGTTTCTTAAAAATCAACTGATTTTTTGATTTCATATGTACAGGGTAACCTAGCTCATAAGGAATTTTAATATCATTAGAAACTTTCTCCCTTTCATCCATAATATTAATCCAAAAAATCATCTTGGGAACAGAATACTCATCATTATTCTTAAAAAAATCAATCACATATGATTCATCCAATCCTTCATTGTACAAAACTATTTCCCTGTTATCGTAATTAAAATAATTCCTAATTACTCCATTAGAGTATAAATCTATTGTTTGCTTATCTCTTCCTCGAGTTTTACCAAATTCAACTTTAATTGGATTATAATTTTCTAATTCAAGTTTTTTAGAAGATTTTAACTTCATGGTACTAATATCATAATCAAAAATGTTTGAATCATTTGAGTTTATGAATGAAAAAGTATTTTCTTTTTTATTTATCTTTTCATAAAAATCATAAACATAGGTAAAATAATATTCATCATTAGACAACTCACTATTTTTATTTGGATATACAGCAAAATCTTCTTGTTCACCTGTATTTATATTTTTCTTGGTTAGTAATTTATGACTTTTTTTATAAAATTCTCTTTTTGATGGGTTTCCTTGAAATTTTTTTATTAAGATAAATACAGAATCAATTAAGTGGAAGTTTACTGAAGGGGCATATGTAAAATCATTTTTCACCTTAATTTGACCTAAATAATCTCCTTTGAAATTATACTTTTTTACACCTTTAATTTCACCTACACCAATGATTGTGTCGGTAATGAATCGTAAACCATCCTGAACAATATTATTATAGCTATCATATGATCTTCCATATTTATTGAAAATATTAAGACTATTATTTTCAATATTATATACTCCTACATCAAAGTTAACATAATTATATAAAAGTAATTTTTCATTCTTATAATCTTGAAAAAATAAATTGGGATGATTAATAGTTATCGAATCCTTCAAAACTAAATCAAAAGATGTGTTAATTTTTTTATGATTTTTTTTCTTATCAACATTAGAGCAAGAAAAAAATAATACCGATATTAATGTAATTATAATTCTATTCACTGTACTATTTTTTTTATTGAAAAGCTGTCCAAAAATTTTATATTTTTGGACGGCTTTAAAATTTTTTAAAACTAACTTTATTCTGCTTGAGTTATTTTTCTGGTTTTGGACCAATAGGAGTAGGAAAAGTACAAAACAACATACCATATCCTAAACAATTCACGAAAGTTGTACCATCAGGTCTAATATGCTTTTGAGCCCAAGTCCAATCTGCATGAGCTTCCTCTGTTGACATAAGACTAAAAGTTGTGCTCGACATAAAAAGCGCCACTGCAACTATAGCAAAAACTGATTTTAGAATTTTATTATTCATAATTTATATATTTTTATTTTTATTTTTTAGGTTTTGGATTTCCGCTTCCATCACAATCACCTTTTATAAAACATTCTGTTGAACCGGAACCGTCACAGGCAAATCCATACCAAGTTTCATGACCTTTGCTTTTGCAAGGTCCAAATGCTTCAACATTTTCAGTAGTTGAATAATTCATAACTCCTAAAAACAACATAGAAATTCCAAATAAAGCGCCTGAAATTATTTTTTTCATTTTAATAAATTTAATAGTTAGACAATATTAAACCTCATAGAAATTATGAAGTATAATTTTTTAATAAAAATTTAAAAAAGAATGAATTGCAATTTTTTATAAACACTCTTTTCTTTTGCTAGCAATATTAAAAAGAGTAGCTAATCCTTTTTAACGATATAAACTTATACAAAAAAATCTTAACTACTAACAAAAAAAGTAAAAAAAAGATGAAATATCCCTATTTATGGGGGGTTTATACCTATAAATAGGTATAGTGTTTTTGTCCCTATAAATGGGTGGATTTTAAGAAATTTCAAAGAAACTATCAAATTAATAGCTTAGAATTACTATGTTCGTATTCTAATTATTTTGCTAAGAAAATTTGAAAAAAACCTATTCTATATCGTCCTTTAAAGTTTTGATGACTTTCCTTATCCTAAGTATATTAGGTGTATTTTTTATGAATAAATTATCTGTTCGGCTAAACCCTAACGAATCATTGCCTTCTGTAAATGTAAACTACAGTTGGCCCAATTCTTCTCCTTATTCCTTAGAAAGAGAGGTTACTTCTATCTTGGAAAGTGGATTTAGTATTATTAAAGGACTTTCAAAACTCAGTTCAAAATCCTCAAAGTCTTCAGGGTATATTACCTTGGAGTTTGATAAGTATACAGACATTGACAATGTACGCTTTGAAGTAGCGACTATTATTCGTCAACTGTATAAAAAACTTCCAGAGAAGGTTAGTTACCCCGTTATTAGTTTAAACAAACCTAATGATGACATCAGTAATCGTGCTTTCTTATCCTATAACATTAATGCTCCAGAGAATGCATTTCAAATACAGAAAACTGTTAAAAACCAACTAGAACCCATTATTGGTTCAATAAAAAATGTTGACAAAACTGAAGTGTATGGAGCAAGTCCTAAAGAGTATGTTATTAATTACAATTTTAATACACTTAAACAATTACAAATAAGTAAACAAGATATTATTACAGCCTTACAGCAACAATTTGCAAAAGAAAGTTTAGGCGATATTTCTTACAGAAAAGAATATATTACGTTAGCTATTAACTCTAATGAAGAATTGAATTGGCATATGCCTATAAAAAAAATAGAAGATAGAATTCTTTATTTAGATGATATTGCTACTATTAAAGAGGCAGAACAAGAAGTTCAAAATTACTATCGCCTTAATGGTAAAAATGCCATTACATTATCTATTTATGCTGATAAAAATGCAAATACCATTCTTTTAGCAAAAGAGGTAGACACTAAAATAAAAGAAATCACAAAATTATTACCCAAAAGATATTCAGTTATTCAGACGTACAATGCTACTGAGTATTTAGAAATAGAACGCAATAAAATATATGAACGTACTGCATATACAGTTGCAATTTTGTTACTCTTTATTTATTATAAAATAAGTATTTAATTTTTCTTGTTTTTTTCTCAATATCATTATATATGAGAAATTTAATTGAAGGATTTAAAGTAAAGTAAGAACTATTTAACTGTAAGTGTTATAAATTTTAATTCTTCAGATTCAATGTCACTATAAGACATTAAATTCAAACCTTTTTCATTAACAAAATAAATATTCTCCGAAATTTTTTCATTTGTAGAAAATTTATTTTTTGCTATTATTTTTAATTCTTTATCAAATGCTATAATACCTATTGTTCTTTTTTTAATAACAGACATTAAATCTTGCATCGTTTTAATTTCTTGATTTGTATCATAATACACTGCTATGCGATAAAAAATGTCTCTCCATTTATCATAAATTATTTTAAAATAAAATCCATTATTTTCTTTATTTAGTAAGTTACGTGTTTTGTTTTGAACTCTTTCTTTAGCCTCTTTTATTTTGTCAAAATTAACCTTAGAGTTTTTTAATAGGTTGCCTTTTAAATCATAAATATATATCTTTGACGATTTTGTAAAATTTAAATATACTTTATTGTTTAATACGATTGAATTTCTTTCGATATCGTTGGCTGACCATACTTTATTTTGAAATTCATCAGGGTATTTAATAATCTTGTTTAGTTTTTGTTTTTTATAGTCATATATACCTAACAAGTCAGTGTTCTTATAAGTATTTTTGTTAGATAACGAGTTGTATTCTATTAAATCAAAAATAAAACTACTATCGTTTGAGTATATATTTGGATTCCTATTTTGAGAGAAATAATTTAAATGATACCCATCTGAATAATTATAACTATTTACAACTTCTCCATTTTCATTGATAATAAGGGCTCTAGGAGTAATATTTGGAAAATAAATAATTTTTGAATTAGATAAATGTGAAAAGGCTCCTTCGCTATAAACTTGATTTTTTCCTTCAATACTTAGAGGTTTTTTTTTCCATAATCTTGTTTTTAAATTATAAGTACTAATAAAAATTGTGTCATTTACAGTATTTGATAAAAACGATAATAAGTCTTCGTTATAATTCCAATAAGGTTGTATATATGAATTTGGATTTATAATATCCTCTCTTAAAGGTATTTTTATACTATCAGTAACAACTATGTTCTTAACATATTTCACTTCTTTATTACACGATTGAAATAAAAGAAAAACTAAAAATAAATAAATGTATTTCATTTTTTTAGAAAAAAGTAATATGGCAGTAAATATTTACTACCATATTATAATGTTAATTTATGATATTTTAAAGTATGCCAATAACATCAATACATACTCTTGATTTTGCTCCTGGAGTAGTACAATCACTTCCATTTGTATTTGTGCACTTTGTTACAACACAGACTTTTAATCCATTTAATGTGAATGATTGAACAGATTCATAATTGAAACCTTGAGCTTCTGACTCTTCAACTGAGTTAAAATTAATTGACACTAAACCTAAAGTCATTAGACCAATAAATAAAATTCTTTTTTTCATTTTTTTAAAATTTTAATAATTAAACAATAACTACACAACATAAATTAATATGAAATATAATCCTTACAATAAAATTTAAAAAAGAATGAATTGCAATTTTTTATAAACACTCTTTTCTTTTGCTAGCAATATTAAAAAGAGTAGCTAATCCTTTTTAACGATATAAACTTATACAAAAAAATCTTAACTACTAACAAAAAAAGTAAAAAAAAGATGAAATATCCCTATTTATGGGGGGTTTATACCTATAAATAGGTATAGTGTTTTTGTCCCTATAAATGGGTGGATTTTAAGAAATTTCAAAGAAACTATCAAATTAATAGCTTAGAATTACTATGTTCGTATTCTAATTATTTTGCTAAGAAAATTTGAAAAAAACCTATTCTATATCGTCCTTTAAAGTTTTGATGACTTTCCTTATCCTAAGTATATTAGGTGTATTTTTTATGAATAAATTATCTGTTCGGCTAAACCCTAACGAATCATTGCCTTCTGTAAATGTAAACTACAGTTGGCCCAATTCTTCTCCTTATTCCTTAGAAAGAGAGGTTACTTCTATCTTGGAAAGTGGATTTAGTATTATTAAAGGACTTTCAAAACTCAGTTCAAAATCCTCAAAGTCTTCAGGGTATATTACCTTGGAGTTTGATAAGTATACAGACATTGACAATGTACGCTTTGAAGTAGCGACTATTATTCGTCAACTGTATAAAAAACTTCCAGAGAAGGTTAGTTACCCCGTTATTAGTTTAAACAAACCTAATGATGACATCAGTAATCGTGCTTTCTTATCCTATAACATTAATGCTCCAGAGAATGCATTTCAAATACAGAAAACTGTTAAAAACCAACTAGAACCCATTATTGGTTCAATAAAAAATGTTGACAAAACTGAAGTGTATGGAGCAAGTCCTAAAGAGTATGTTATTAATTACAATTTTAATACACTTAAACAATTACAAATAAGTAAACAAGATATTATTACAGCCTTACAGCAACAATTTGCAAAAGAAAGTTTAGGCGATATTTCTTACAGAAAAGAATATATTACGTTAGCTATTAACTCTAATGAAGAATTGAATTGGCATATGCCTATAAAAAAAATAGAAGATAGAATTCTTTATTTAGATGATATTGCTACTATTAAAGAGGCAGAACAAGAAGTTCAAAATTACTATCGCCTTAATGGTAAAAATGCCATTACATTATCTATTTATGCTGATAAAAATGCAAATACCATTCTTTTAGCAAAAGAGGTAGACACTAAAATAAAAGAAATCACAAAATTATTACCCAAAAGATATTCAGTTATTCAGACGTACAATGCTACTGAGTATTTAGAAAAAGAGTTAACAAAAATCTACGAAAGATCTGCGTATACAGTAATTATTCTATTATTGTTTATTTTGATTGTGAGTCGAAGTATTCGGTATTTATGGATTACAATTCTAAGTATTGCTGCAAACCTTGGAATTTCGTTTCTATTGTATTATCTCTTTAATATTGAAATACAACTCTATTCACTTGCAGGTATTACAATCTCTTTAGGCTTAATTATAGACAATAGTATTGTCATGATAGATCACATAAAAAAATTAGGAAATAAGAACGTATTTATTCCAATTTTAGCCTCTACATTAACCACTATCGGAGCATTAGCAATCATTTATTTTTTAGATGATAAATACAAAGTAAATCTAATTGATTTCGCTTTTGTTATTATTATTAATTTAGCGGTATCACTGTTTATAGCATTGCTATTAATACCAGCTCTTTTAGAGAAAATTACACTAAAAGAAAAAATACCTAAAAAATGGGGACTTAGTATTCAAAAACGATTTTACAGAATCTACCATCAGCTGTTAACAATTTTACTTCGATTTAAAAAAATAGCAATCACTTTTATTATGATTGTTTTTGGAATTCCTTTTTTTATGCTTCCACAGCAACTAGAAAACAATGATACTTTTTTAGAAAAAACGTATAATAATACCTTAGGAAATCAATGGTATAGAGAGAATGTTCGTCCATCTGTAGATCGTTATTTAGGAGGAACTTTTAGATTGTTTAATTATTATGTTTTTGAAAATGCTTATTATAATAGAAACGAAGAAACAAAATTATACATAAATGCAGCTATGGAAAAAGGAGCTACTGTTCACCAAATGAATGAGGCTTTTTTAGAAATAGAAAATTATTTGCTACAATTCTCAGAAATTAAGCAATTTTCAAGCAACATCTATAGTGGTGATTTTGCTAATATAGAAATAACATTTAAAGATGATTTTAAAGACTCTTCTTTTCCTTTTGTTTTAAAATCTAGATTGGTAAGTAAAGCCCTAGATTTAGGCGGTATAGATTGGAATGTGTATGGTATTGGTAATGGATTTAACAATGGTGGAGGCACTAATGATCCTGTAAATTTTACAGTGGAAGCCAAAGGCTATAATTACGATGCGCTTAATTCTTGGGCAGATACTTTAAAAGTAGCCTTAAAAAAGCACCCTCGAATTCAAAAAGTAATTATTAAAGAAAATTCATATTGGTCTAGAAAACCCTCATTTGAATATCGTTTTGTCTTAAACAAGGAGTTACTTGCTTTAAAAAAAAGAAAACCTTCACAAGTGTTTAATGAATTAAAATCACTCACCCTCTCCAAACAATCGGATCTTTCTCTAAACATAGAAGGAAAATACACCCCAATTAGATTAGAATCTGAAAACTCTAAAAAATTTGATATTTGGAACATTACAAACTCCCCCATAGACAGCCTACAAAACCCTTTGATATTAAGTGCTATGGCGAAAATTTCTAAAGAACGTGAAGAAGAAAGCATCTTTAAAGAAAACCAAGAATATATTCGTTTGGTTCAGTTTCAGTATACTGGATCTGCAAAGTTTGGCTCCAAATTCTTAAATGGTGAATTAGATGTATTAGGTACAAAATTGCCCTTAGGATATCGGTTTGAACGTTCAGAAAACAGGTGGTTTTTAAATGATGACAAAAACAATAATTATACTTTTTTACTACTCTTGGTCTTAGGAATTATTTACTTTATTTGTGCCATTCTATTTGAAAGTTTACTACAGCCTTTCATTATTTTAAGCGTTATTCCGATTTCTTTTGTTGGAGTATTTTTAACTTTCTACTTGTTTGATTTTAATTTTGATCAAGGTGGTTTAGCAAGTTTTGTATTATTGAGCGGAATTACTGTAAACGCTTCTATTTTTATTATTAATAGTTTTAATAAATTGAAAAAAGAATTCCCAAAAGGAAATTATATCAATCTATATATTGAAGCCTTTAAACAAAAAATATTTCCAATTACATTAACTATTATTTCTACTATTCTTGGGTTTATTCCTTTTGTTAAAGATGGTCAAAATGAAGTATTTTGGTTTGCGTTAGGAGCTGGAACTATTGGAGGATTGCTATTTTCTCTTTTAGGAATTATAATTTACCTACCTTTATTTACTTTGAAACAAAAAAGATTAGTTGAATAAACTTGGTTTTTAAAATATACTTACCATTTTACCTTGTATATAGCTTTCAGGGACAAAACCAAAACTACGAGAATCTATTGAGTTATGCCTGTTATCTCCCATAACAAAGTAGTAATCGTTTTTAAAAGTATAATAAAATTGTTTTGTTAATTTTTTAAGATTTACGTTCTCAAATTTCAGCACAACACTTTTATAGGTATTTATATTTTCTTCGGTCAACTTAATTTTCATTCCTTTTTTAGGAACAATTAATTTACCATAATTATCTCTTGTCCATTTTTCTTGTTTTATAAATGGAAAAATGAAGTAGTTATAGTTAGGTTTCTCTTTAATATCTTTTTTGTATTTATTTTTTTGAACTTCTGAAAGCTCTAAAAATTCTTTATTAGAATAATTTTCAAATAATAAAACCCTTTCATTTTGTCCACGTACATAATTATAAGCATAGTTATCTTTTTCAATTAACTTTTTTGAGTTAATAAAGACTTTACTTTGT
>Ga0233426_10002540_pt1 | contig 15125 bp, 12 predicted proteins | sample SI_118_April2016_6_FD_179875 | JGI IMG/M metagenome (GOLD analysis project Ga0233426, IMG submission 179875) | Seawater microbial communities from Saanich Inlet, British Columbia, Canada - SI_118_April2016_10_MG | ecosystem: Environmental > Aquatic > Marine > Inlet | place: Canada: British... | reverse complement strand
TGCTAAAGGCATGTAAATTGTATTCATTATTCCATTATAATTAGGGTCTGTAATAAGGGTTTTAATCGTAGTAACAATGTGGTTTTTTACTTTGGTTTTTTCTTCATTTGCGGTAGCGGTGTCAAATGTTAAATGTTCTAAAAAATCTATTAAGCCAACATTTTGTTTTAATTCATCTAATAACGTTTCTTTGGTTTTATGTTCTGGAGTAAATGAATTAAAATGATATCGTAAAAACGATAAAATAATATGAGAATATGTAATTATTATAAATTTATTCAGATTAGTATATATAGTTTGGTGATTACCAACAATTGTCCTCCAAGGTACATTGATTTTGATTTGATTAATCAGTCTGGTTAAATTTTTTTTTGTCTCTTTATATTTTGTGTTATACTTATCCAATTGTGTTATATTATCATTAATACTCGTACTCTCGGATGATATGCTACCACCTACCATAACAGGAGGTCTGTTTGGAAATGCGGTTTGGTCATTTTGACTTACACCTAATTGATTAGTTAGTGCTAATCTTTTATCAGTACGTGTTTCAAGAAACGTATCTGTTTTTAATAATAAATCAATCGTTTTCTTTTCTATAAGATTATCAAAATAATAATGAGAAAATAATAGTAATTTTGTATTTTGAAGATGAGCATTTATAATTTCTCCAATGATTGCTTTTAAGTATTTAGAACTAACATTATTTAAGAAATCCTTCTTCAATTGTTCTAAATCTTTAATTATACCCTTTTGAGTTTTTTCAACACCTTCAATCCATTTAATTACAATTTCTAATTCCCTTACAATATTTATTAATAAAGGTAATTCACCTGCTTGTTTTAAAATATTATGAACTCCCGTAATTTCATGTTGCAAACTCTTTAATTCTTTTGAATAATCTAGACTTTTTGCTGTAGATAACCCTTTTAATCTGGAAAGGGATTCTTGTGGTACTAATACCATTAATTTGTCATAAAATACGGATGTATTTTTTTTCCATTCATTCTCAAATTTTTTAATATTATCATCACCTTTTTTTTTTGATTTTTGAAAAAAAGTTTCAATAAATAAAACTTCGGTTTTTACTTCATTTAATTTTAATAAATTTTTCCCTTTTATATTTTCAATTTCTTCAAATATTTTAACTGCTTTCGTATAACTCTCTCCACATTTCGCAACAAGTTTAGTTTCTTTATTAGACACACTACTTTGAGCAGCAATCTCTTTAATCAATTTAATTTTATTTATTTTTGATGTTATACTTGATTTTAAAATTACTTTTGATTTTTTACTACCATATGTAAATTTATTTAAAAACGATTCATATTTATTTGAATATTTAGTAACATTTTTCAATTTACTTTGAATCTTTGATTTGAATTTTTTATTAATATCAATTTCTAATTTTTTTATTATATCTTCAACTTTTGATATATCTCTTTTTATTGTATTTAATCCAATATTATAACTAGATATAGTTTGGGGGTCAGCTTCTTTTTTTTGTTGTTCAATATTAAATAATTTGCGTCGTAGACATAATTGTATATGATAATTTTGTTTAATTTGTATTAAATGTACTTTTTTAAATACTTCCATTAAACTATGAAATGGGTCTAAATAATTCTTTAATTTACGATCTAATTCATCATGGGTTTTTTTTGCAGAATCAATAGACGGAATATTACATTTTAAAAAAATAGCACCACCTTTAATAATTGAATTAAGTGGTATTATTTTTTTTGATTTTATGTTTTTACTATTGTTCTTATACACAATACCTTTTTTTGTATATTTACGTTTTTTTGTTATTTTATTTTTTTTAATATTTTCATTTTGTAAATATGTTCTTTTAGTATTATCTTTTGCGGTGTTAAGATTTTTAGTTTTTTTTCTTAATACTTTATTTTGTATTAGTAGTTTTTTAAGTTTTTTATTATCCTTATATTTTGAATATGAAACCATATTAATATATTAATATATTAATATATTAATATTGATTGTTATTTAAAATATATTTTTTATACTATATATATATATATATTATAATAATACAATAATACAAGAATATAACAATACAATAAAAATATTTATAAAACAAAAATTGATTTTAATTATTTATGTAAATACTTAATAAGGTAATTAATAGAGACTATTTATTTAAATATAATAATTATAATCTAAAGTATTTATTAAATTAAATATTATTATATAAAAAAAGTATATAAGAAATAAGTTAAAATATAAAGCATAAATCTGTTCATTTTTAATAATTTTTAGATGTTAACATTAAAAGATAATTTAACTGACATTTCATTTTGTGATAAAAAATGCAATAATGTTAATAATAATGATTTTAAAGAAGAATTTATAAGAGGAATTGATGAGAAATATGATATTAGGGTTGTTGATAAATTATATGTATTTTTAAATCCGTCTATTTTAAAAAATGTATTATATCATCAACATTTATTAACTCCATTAACAAATGGAAATCCGTATTTATTATATTTAACAAGAATAGATAATAAAAACTGTTGTTTTTATATAGATAGAAAGTTAAAAGGAGGATTTTCATTTCCTAAAATTCATTTTGTAAAATATCAATTTCATGATGAATTATTTAGTGATACTATATTTTCTGGTGAATTAGTTCGTGATAAAAATAAAAAATGGTTTTATTTAATTGATAATTTATTAGTATTAAAAGGTCAAAAGCTGAATAATGAAAATATAGTATCTAAATTTGAAGGTATTTATGATATCATAAATAATAAATATAATCAAAATATAAGTTTAGAACCTTGTCCTATTCAAATTAAAAAATTATTTTCATATTCTCAAATAAAAACACTTATTACAAAATATCTTCCTAGCTTATCATATAATTGTAAAGGAATTGTTTTTTATAATTTAAATACAAAATATTCTAATTATTCTTTATTATTTCCTAGAAATTTTCATTATTATCTTATAAGCGACAATGATATTGAAGTAGCAATTAAGACTAAAAAACCAACATTATGGTCAAAAACAATTAATAAATCATTAAATTCTAATCATTTAACCCAAGAATTCAACAGTAATAGTAATAGTAATAGTAATAGTAATAGTAATAGTAGTAATATTATGGAAACTTCAGATATTATAAATAATAAAGACAATAGCATTTGTAAAAGTAGCGATAAAATTCAATCTACTACACAAATAGACACTCAACAAGAATTCCAAGTAAGTCCGAAACTAGAGAACACATCACTTAAAATGGATGCTAATAATATTATGTTTAGAATTATTCATACAGATATGCCAGATGTATTTAATTTATATATTTACAATGAAGATAAAACAGAATTGATTAAGTTTGATAATGCGTTAGTTCCAAATATGAAAACTAGTAAATATTTATATAATTTATTTAATAATAATAAAAATAAACTTACGATTTGTATTGAATGTAAGTATTCAAAAATATTTAAAAAATGGATACCATGTAAAGAAACCGATTTAGAACCAGATACCGTACAAGATATTGAAAAATTGAATTTTTAATTATAGTATTATAATCATGGTTTATACATATTTAATAATCCATTTCTTATATAATTATTTTGAAATTCATCAGAATTAACATCTGGTATAAGTCTTATACGTTCAGTATTATTATTATTATTTAATTGAGTTGTCATATGAGCATTTGAATCTTTATTATTGCTTTGTTCTTTTATATTTTGTAATTTAGTTAATAACTTACTATCATTTTTACACTGAGTTAATTTATTATTTTTACATCTATCTATTAATTGATCAAGTACTTCTTTAGGATAGTTAATATTTATACCAAGAGTATCACCATTATTAATTCGTTTTATAGCTTCGTATATTTGTAATTCCTTTTTGTCATTATGATTTTGTAATTTTTTTCTATTATAATTCGTTTGTATGATATCTTTATGACTAACTTCTATTTGTAAATTAGATATTTCGTCTTTTAGTGTATCAAGATGCTTTTTATTTTTATTTATTTTAAATAATTTTGATTGAATTTCTAATTTATTAAAAGAATTATCTTTAATTTGTGTAGCAGTATTTATTTTTTCTATATTATTACATTTTGTTTTTAATTCATTAAATTTTTTAATATTATCTTCATAAAGGGTAACATCTTTTGAACAAGGTTGAATATCAAAAATTATTTTCTTAGTCAAATCTTCACCAGCTTTAAATACTTTGAATGTTTTATATTTTGGATGTTGATAAATATTATAATCAATATTATCTCTACCTGTAAATGATAAGATAGATTTATTATTCATATCTCCATAATAACCTTCAGTTTTCCTACAACATCGTCTGGGTATTTTAACAAACTTACTAAGAAAATTTATACTTGAATCATTAATATTATGTGAATTAATAATATCACCAAATATAACATAGTCATCTGTTACTTCAGGGTCTGTCATTAAAATAATTTCTAAAGGTATTTGCAACTTAAATGATTCATTTGTTCCAATAATTTTTTTTAAATTATCCATATAAGTAGTAATTTTATCATTTAATTCTTTAAATTCTTTATTTCTATATATACTTCTAATACTATTTACTAATTTTTGTTGAGTAGTAATAACACCCCCGTTCTTTTTAAATTCGATATAAGGATACTTAAATATAACTTCCAATTTAGTATTTTCAAATAATTTAATAGTTTCAATTTCAACGTTAAAATCATCTAATAATGCGGTATAAATACTAGTGTGATCCTCTTTATCATTTAAATACATTAAATCATTAATTTCATCTTTTAATCTATATTTATTGTTATTGTCTATGCTAGTTCCATCTTTTAATTTAAATGGAATAGTATAATTAATATCTTGAATTGTATATCCAGCATATAGTTTTGTTGGTGTATCACCGGAGTCTGATGTGGGACTTAGTTGGTTTGATATATGAGTAGCATATAAAGTATCTCGATCAATATCATTAATTGTTATACTAATATCATTATAATGTACTTCTAATACTTCAATATATTTTGATGTATCTATTAATTTAATAATGGGTGAGTTATCATTACCTGTAGATATATATTTTATATAATTATTATCCTCATTTAATATTTGAGACGTTGTGTTATTTAAAAATTCTATATCTTTTCTACCTTTATTATAATAATTATATATTTTATTCATATTATTCGTTTTATATATATCACTAAATTTAATGCCCATCTTTTCTAATGCTAAATTAGTTAGTTCATATTCTGTGGTGTTTGTATAAATTATTAAAGGATCTCCTGAATCATCTGATTTAATATCATCTTTTGTCAGAGGAATCGCATTATTTATTCCAGGAATATAATTTAATAAATGTGGAAAATTATCAGTAGGTCTAATCATATTTAAAATAGTATCATTATTTTGTAAATTACTATATTTTGTTTCATAAATCATATCACCTAATATTTTTTTATAATTATCAGAGTCTTCAATATTAGTTCTTAAAAATATAAGTGCTTTATTTTCTATATTATAAATATCAGTATTAAATGTTGAAAACACCATATTAATCTTATTATTGTCACCATCGATATTCTCAGATAAACTAGTTCTATTTTTTGTAGTATCGTCAAATTGTTTTCCAAGTAACACATCAACAATAAAATTATTATTAACAAATCCCTCATCTAATTTATTTAATTTATTATTAAATATAGTATTAAATCTGTTTAGTTTACCTAATTTAAATGTATCAGGTCTACCAAAAAAACATAACACTATAAATGTAATTGCTATTACAAATATAAATATTACTACATAATTTAATTTATCCTTTTCAAAATTCATTTTCATTTTAAATATTGTTTTATTATGAATTAGTTAATATATATAATATATAAATAAATTATAATAAAAAAATTATAATAAAAAAATTATAATAAAAAAATTATAATAACAAAATTATAATAACAAAATTATAATAACAAAATTATAATAAAAAAATTATAATAAAAAAATTATAATAACAAAATTATAATAAAAAACACACACATTAATATTTAAAATGTAACTATATATTATCAAATTATAATATTATTTAATTTATTATATATTGGGTGACTATGGATTATATAGTGGGTCTAGTATTGATTCTTGTTCTTCTTGTACATATTCTTGGTTTAATGTTGATGGTGGTTCTGATGGTACATATGCATTACTATTATTATTATCAAAATTATGTTTAGTAAGATTGTAATTAATATTTACACGAGATTGTTTTTTATTTGTCTGAAGTAACGCTTCTTTTACCTGCACTTCTTCACCTCTTAATTTTTGATATTTAGATACATTTATTAAATCTTCCTTTGCTAATTGTTTATGACGTTTATCACGAAGGTCATTAACAATGCGTTCTAAATTTTTATATTCATCGTGTTGTTGTTCCAGAATTAAATTATATTTTTTAAATTGTTCTAATTTATGAGCTTCATTATTTATATCCTCTTGATAAGAAAGTGATTGGCATGCTTTTTGTATATCTATTGAATTTTGTAAATCTGCTAATAAAACAGCATTAGATGATCCAGAATTAGACACATCATCGTCTTGAGATTGGAACGCTTCTATTATATTATCATTATTATCATTATTATCATTATTATGATTATTATGAGTATTGTTATTATTATGATTATTATCAGAAATATGTATATTTGATGTATTGCCATGTACTTGAACATTATCTATAAAATATTTTTTATCATTAATAGTATTATTATTAATAAATGGTATAATTTGTATATTTTTAGTTAATACTGGAAATGGAAAATAAAAATTATTTTGTTTAATTCCATCTATACCACCTTCATACAATCCTTTTTTAGGAAATGTCTCTAATTTATTTCCAGATACTCCAAGTTTAAAATGTGGGATGTTTGTTCTGAGTTTTATACCAGTCACTAAATTATTAGTCGGAAGTTTAATTTTTAAATGTGCGTCTTTATTATTTTTATTTGTAATTAATAAATTACTAACTTTATTATTATTTTGATCTGTTATCTGAATATTTTTTATTATATTTTTAGATGTATTTATTTTTAATGTTTTATTAACAAATTCCAATATTTCGAGTTTAATAGGTTTTGTCATTTGATTATTAGTATTTGTAATTTTTATAGAGGTTCCTTCTAATTTATTATGCGGATTAGTATTATTGTTTTGATTTATATTTTCTTTAGAATAGTGTAATACTGAATTTAATAATTTATCAGGATTTTTAACATTTAAAATTTGTTTATATTCTTTACTTCCTTTTTTTGCTAAATCAACTCTACATGTTTTAAAACCCTTCATTAATAAACTATGAATGACAACATTCTCTTCTAAGTCAATTATAAGATACCCTTGTGGTAATAAAACTAATCCATCACTTGAATTATCAAGAAACAATTTATCAAATTTAGATTGGGTATTAGATTTATTATCAGTATTATTATTTAAGGAATTGCTAAAATCTCCGGATACTTTATAAGAACTAATATTATTAGTATTACGAGGTAACATAGAGTTCGCAGGGATCTCATTAGTATTTACTACGCTACCATAAAGAGAATTATTATTGATATTGGTTTTATTGTTTTGGAAATGTTCTATTTTATGTTGTGACATTTTTTCGTTTATCATTTTTTTACATTGATAGTATGAAACAAGTATAATTATAACAATTATTAAAAAATAGGTAGATTTATCACAATTATTATTCATGATTGATATATTATATTTTTATATTTTATTTCTATATATTTATTTGTATATTAATATATAAATATATTTTATTATTTAAAAAAAAGTTCATTAAGAGAAAAATTATTAATAAAAAAAATGATTTATTCTTTAGATGCAGAGCACATATTTTTAGTTTCGGAAGGTTTCCATCTTTGTGATTGTTTAGTTTGACAAGGTTCAACGGTTAAATTATTATTAAAATTTTGAACACAATTATTATTATAAGTTGATTTCATCATATAAAATGGAAAATTTACTTTTTTAGTGGGATCAATAAATTTATTAGATAATATAGATTTATCTAAATTATCTTTATACATTTTCATATTTAAAATTGGATTTAATTCAAACTGTTGATTCTCATTATTCTCTTCTTCATTACATAGTTCGTCTATATCATATGTACCATCTGGATGTATAGATAAACATTTTTCATTACCATTAACAGTACCATTATCACTAGGTTTAAATTTAATTTTATAAGTGTCGGTGTTTGCATTTTTCTCTATACTAATATCAGAACCATTTTGAAGAGATTTTAATGAATTAAAAGATTTAGTTGATCGTTCCTTATCACTCTGATAACTAGTATAGTTGGCTAAATACCCTAATTTAGAATTAATAGTGTCGAATGTAACCTCATTTTCATCGTGAACTTGTTTCCTTGTTAGATTTTCATTTTCTATTCTGTCATTTTCTATTCTGTCATTTAAATCTGTTTTTAACTTATTTAAATATTCAATTGTAATATCTTTTTTTTTTGATTTATCTGTAGATGTTGTTATTAATGCTGTTCTTTTGCTTTTTAAGTTATGAATATTTTCTTGTATATCATTTTCTAACTTTAAAGAATATGAAGAATTAATGTAAGAGGATAAATCAGTATCTGTAAATATACCACGCATTGTTTCATTTGTAATAGATGTATTATCATGTTCATCTAATATTGTATCTATCTGTCTTAGCTGTATCAGTTCTAATTTATCCAATGGTATTCGGTTTTCTGATGTATTAATTTTGTTTAAGATATCAATAGTGGTTATTTTTTTTTTTATGATACTTATTAAATCATCTCTGACTAGGTTTTTATTGTATTTTAGTAAATTATTTGATGTAGCATCGGTAATATAAATTCGTTTTTTGTAATGATTATATCTGTAATCTATATCATATGGACAATCATTAACCCCATCAGAACTACACCCTATTATAAAGAATTGTATCTCACTACCAGCGGCTATATAAATCTTGTTAGCAGAATGAAATGATTCTATTGCTGATATAATTAATTTTTTTTCAGCATCAGTAAATATATAGTCACCTTGAGCGTTGATACCTAACTCTGCTTGTCTTAAAGAAAGTATTTGAATTTCAGGCCCCCCTCTCAATTTTAAAAGTATAGGATCATATTTACTCATATCTGTTTTTTTCATATAGTCACTTTGTATTAATGTTAGGGTTGCACTACCATCCATTTCCAATTTACCCTCATGTAAACCACCCGGTTTTTTCAGATCAGGAGATGCAATGTATGAACTATCTATTTTTAGACTAAGTGTATCGGTAATAAAACCTTCTATCATATTTTGAAAAGGTTGTGGATTCCTTTTTTTATTTAAACCATAAAAACAATAATGTTTTATAAAAATAAATATAATTAATAATGTGATTAGAAGTTTTATTAAATTATTAGATGTCATTTTGATATTTTATTTTATTTTATTTTATTTTTTGATATTATATCTATATATAATTAATATTATATTTTATTTATTCCAACTATTGTTTTGATTAAATTTATATTTTAAATCATACTTAAATGGTTCATCAGAAACACAAATTACACAATTACTACCTTGTACTCCTTTTTTTCCAATAAACCCTTGCGGTCCTTGTTCGCCTGTTATATTATTTTTATAGGATTTCATTGTAACTATTCCTAATAAAAAAAGTATATTTAAAATAAATCCAACAATTAACCATTTAAAATAAAATATTTTACTCATTTTTTTACTTACTGTATTTTTAGCATTTAAAATATAATCTGTAAAAAATATAATTAAAACACCCAGTGCAACTATTATAATAGCTATAAATATAACTATATATTTTATAAAATTGTTGTCTACATTAGAGTTGTTATTCATTTTTATAGTTAATTTATAATTTATAATTTATAATTTATAATTTATAATAAAAATATGTATTAATATATTATAATTGTATATTTTTATATTTATACAATATTTTATGAATTAAATATAAAAATGAATAAACTATCTGGTATAGAAAATAATATAGAAACTATAGAATATTTTAATACATTAATGAATGAATTAGATATTATATCAAATATTAAAGAATATGATAAATTATCAATTAATAACACAATAAATATAGACACTCCTTATCTATTTCAATCTTTTTTTAGAACATTTAATGGAGATTCTCGTAATAAGACTATTGAATATATACAAAATTTAATTAATGATATGTGTAATTATACTACATGTTTACTTAATGAAGAATCGAATTATATGACACGTTCAATAAGTTTGTATTGTACAACTGCGCCTATTATTTATAATAATAATGAATGTAATAATGAATGTAATAATGAATGTAATAATGAATGTAATAATGAATGTAATAATGAATGTAATAATGAATGTAATAATGAAGCTAAATTAAATGATACTACAATAAAAGTGTTAAATACTATAGCTTCTAAAATGAAAGCATCCCTATCTGGAATTCAAAATTTAAAAATCACGTATTTACATGATATAATAATGACATCTAAACTAGATATGATAATCGTACAAATCCAAAATAGATTTAATAAAATAAATAAATTAATTAATTAATAAATTACATTTTTAATTACATTTTTAAAAATAATATATATATATATATATATATAAATATATATTATTATAAGTGTTGATAAAATGAGTAAGAATTCTACTAATGACCTTTATGTATGTAGGGAGTTTAATAATGAATTAAACCATAACTCAATAACATTAGATGGACAAACAGATTTAGAATGTTTTGTAGTCACTCCCGGCAGTAAACAATATAACAGTAACATAATTATAACGGGTGATTTTATAATGAGTGAAAGTAGTGGTCATCATGAAATTAAAACATCCTTACAAGGATATAATTTAAAATCTGTTACTATTAAAGGAACTGTGACTTTAATCGGAAATTCAGTCTTTTCTGGGTGTAAAAAAATGGAGAGAGTTAGTATGGAATCTCCAGTAGTAGTCATTGGAGGAGGTACCTTTGGCGGTTGCAGTAATTTGACACATGTGAAGATGTCGGATGAAATGTGGTCAATTGGAGATTATTCCTTTTCAGGGTGTAGTAATTTGGAGTCTATAACTTTTCCATCGAATGTGGGGTTTATCGGTACAAAAGCATTTAAGGACTGTATTAAGTTAACAGAAGTTACAATTAATTCTAATATAAAAATGAAGATAAACGTATTTGAAAATACACGTATTACAACAATAATATTATCAGATACATTAAAAGATATAGATAACGATATGTTTGTAGATAATGGTTTAAACTATTTAAAAAAAATAGAATATCTTGGAAAAAATATTTATAATAAAGAAAATTTTGATTTAATCACTAAAAAAATAATCCGTTCCTTAAAAGAAATAAAAACAGATATTGAAGATGAAAAAGAACGATCACAAGCATTAAAAAAAAGAATTACAAAAAAACAATTAACATGGATTATACCAGTTGCATTCGTATCCGGGGCTCTTTTATTATTTATAGTATTTAAAGTTACAAGAAGACGCCCTATCAAGCAGAATACAAAGAATACAAAGAATAAAAAGAAGTCAATAAGAAATAATTCAAAAAAATAAATTACATTTTATTACATTTTTAATTACAATTTTTACTTTTTAAAATTATAATTTATATTATATTATAATATATATTAGTATATAGAATATTATATTAAAATGTCTATGAAGCAAGTGAATTCATTTCATATGTTATTAATGGGACCAACTATGATATATATTGGTACATTAAGTAAAAAAAAACTAAATATGAAAACGAACCAAAATGATAATTTCAATATGATAGATATTGCGTTTAAAGCCATTATATTTTATGCAATATTAATCCCATTTGTAGTATCAAATGATTTTTTAAAGGTAAATAGATATGAGTGGACTCAGAGACATTGGATAAATATTATACATTATATTGTATTTATAGGATTATTTTTATACATAGGAACACGAGGACGCGGTATTTCAAAACCAATTCAAATATTATCAGTTATAATTGGTATTTCTCAAATTACAATACATTTTTATAAATATGTATATGTTAATTCTAAGTAATAGTTTGTATATCATTTTTAATTTAGGTGTTTATATTCCAAATACCAATATTTAATGATTATGTTATAGTGGTTATTTCAGTTATTTTATCTTGTGTTTTATTAAAATGTATTCTGTTTGTATGTTCAGAAAATATGATTTGAAATATAAGCAGTGTACAAATTATAGAAGTGCATATTATTACAGTATTTTTAATTTTTTAGAACTAATATCAATCATTTTAATTATTATAAATTTAATTATATATTATAATAAAATATTTTAATTATTGTATATTATAAAAATATAAAAATATAAAAATATAAAAATATAAAAATATAAAAATATAAAAATATAAAAATATAAAAATATAAAAATATAAAAGTAAATAGTATATAGTATATAATGACAAAATATAGTAGTCCTAAAACAATACATTTTAAAGATTATCCAGATTTCACTCCTAATTTAACACCTAGACAAATATTTGAATATGGTTCATTTGGAGGTACATATTGGAGACCTATAAAATCTAAATTTGTAAATAAAAAACTTGTTAATCAACATAAAAAATTCCCATCTAGTTGGGGTTTGGAAAAAAATGATTTTGCTTTTAAAGATTATGATACTGCTAAAAATAAATATGGTGTTAAAGTAGGAACAACTCTTGAATTTTGGGAAAGTAAAGACTGGATAACAAACCACGATCCGTATGGATGGGTCGAGTGGTATTGTAATTTTTATAATGGACGACGATGTGAAGATGACAAAAGACAAATAGATAGATGGAAAAAACTAACAGGAGAAAACGGCAGATTTCGTAAATGGTTAATAACATTGATATTAAAAAAACATAAAACCACAAAAGGACCTATTGACTATAATGATAAAGAAATTTCTCCTAAAATAAGGCAAACCCTACAACATTGGGGATATAAATTAACTAAACCTGATTTTAACAAAGAAGTAAAAAAGCGTTCAAAGAAATAAAAGCATTTAATAACGATATGTGATGAAAACAAAAAATAATATTTGAAAATGTATAATCTTTAATAATAAGAATATGTAATCATTAAAAGTTGTTATATGTTTGATTATAATTTTTATTTTAATTTTTATTATATATATATAGTAATCATTATAATATAATAGTTTTTGATTTTTAATATGGATAACATAGATAATACGGATAATAACAATAACAATTTAGTCAATATATCACAATTTTTAATTAACAAGTTGCAAAATACATATACAAATGAAGAACTATCAAAATATAATATAGAAAAGAAGATTATGACTATTGTTAGAAAAAGGCAACATAAAATAGATAAAGAAGTTATTTTATCCATATTAAAATCAATAACTATATACATTGATAATCAAAAAAAAAAAGATACATTAGAAAAAAATACACTTGACAAAGGTATAAGAGAACACCATACAAAACAAAAAGAACCAAATACAGAATTTAATAGTTTAAATAATATACAAAATGAAAATAATGAAAATAATGAAAATAATGAAAACAAGTTAAATAATATTGACTATTTTCATCCATTAAATTCTGAATTACTACAAACTGTAACTAGGAATATCTCTAATGAAATATCAAATAATAGAATATCAGACGGTATTTTATCAACAAATATAATAAAAAATAATAGAGAACACTATACAAACAGTTTAAAACAATATAATAAAAAATATGATTTATATATAGATAGTAAAGACCGTGATTTTAATAAATATGAATTGCCTAATGATTATATTATTGATTTAAGTAGTTTAAAATTAAAAAAAGTTAAAAAGATAAAACTAGTAGAATGTATTATTATAAAAAGTGACAAGGATCCACAGTCATCAGATTCTGGATTTCAAATACCATATATCATTTTAAATTTAGATAGTATATCTAAAAGTGTTGGTTCTAGTGATTTATTAAATGATAATTTCACTACTTTAAACTATTATGAACAGAATGCTTCTTATAAATATTATAGAAATTTAGATACTTCTTTTGAATTTACAACCCCGTATTATTTAAAAGAATTAAATATAAAATTTCTACTTCCAGGAGGAGAATTATTTAATTTTGGATATAATAATAATATGAGTTTTCATACAGTAAATTTTATTCATTTCGAACTTGAATTATATTAGTAGTAGTTTTAGTAATTGTCATCATTAATGTCTTTTATAATTTGCTTTAATTTATCAGGATCCACGTCTGTATCATCTTTATGCCTACTAAAATATAAAAGTAATTCTAGTGTTGTCCCAATACTTGCATTTATAAAATGCATTTGATTATTTACAAAATTAAAACCATAATGAGGATTTGTTACTTTAAGATAATTATATATACTATATTGGTCCATATATGTTAATATATTTTTATAAAAATCTTTTTTATATTGTGGTAGATCATTTTTAAACGTATTATCACTAATTAATGATCTACTATTTTTATTTCTTCCAATTAAACTCATTTTATAAATTTAATTAAAGTATAATATTAAATTATAATATTAAAGTATTATATAATATTAAGTAATAATTTAATTAAACAGTATGTCTATTATTTTAAATGAAAATTCAAATTTACTTTTTGAATCAATATTTATGAAAAAAATAAATAGTCATTTTACAACATATTATGATATAAGTCATATAAATAAAGATAATATTTTAATAGGGGCAAAAAACATAATTACTTTAAAACAATTTGCTATTAATAATTTTAAAATGAAAGAGTTTAAAGTTCAAAGTGCAAATACTATTCAAGTTAAAATAGATATAGTAGAAGAAAATAAAAATAAATTTTTGGATGATGATGATGATGAGGGTGGTGATTAACTATCTATTTATTTAGTTTAAATAATTTCAATAATATAATTATAAATATAGTTATAAGTATATATAGTATATATATATAAGTATATATATATAAGTATATATATATATATATATAAATATA
>Ga0233426_10002538_pt1 | contig 15136 bp, 18 predicted proteins | sample SI_118_April2016_6_FD_179875 | JGI IMG/M metagenome (GOLD analysis project Ga0233426, IMG submission 179875) | Seawater microbial communities from Saanich Inlet, British Columbia, Canada - SI_118_April2016_10_MG | ecosystem: Environmental > Aquatic > Marine > Inlet | place: Canada: British... | reverse complement strand
TAGATTTACAAGATTTGGGCATGACAGATGGAAACCGTGAAAAATTCTCAAGATTAATTGATAAACCTCATGGCATCATCTTAGTCACTGGTCCTACGGGGTCTGGTAAATCTACCACGCTTTATGCTGGGCTTAGTCAAGTCGATAACAAAGAACGCAATGTATTAACCGTTGAAGATCCTATTGAGTATGCGATTGAAGGAATAGGACAAACTCAGGTAAATACAAAAGTTGATATGACTTTCGCTCGCGGACTACGAGCTATTTTACGTCAAGATCCTGATGTGGTGATGGTTGGTGAGATTCGAGATTTAGAAACAGCTCAAATTGCTGTTCAAGCAAGTTTAACCGGACATTTGGTCTTATCAACGCTTCATACCAATACTGCGGCTGGCGCTATTACTCGTATGGAAGATATGGGGGTTGAACCTTTTTTATTATCCTCAAGCTTATTAGGTGTGTTAGCCCAACGATTAGTAAGGACGCTTTGCCCGCATTGTAAAGAGAGTCATTTACCTAATGAAGAAGAGTCTCATTTATTAGGATTAACAAATAATAAAACCATCATTTATCGCGCTGTAGGTTGTATTGAATGTAATCATAAAGGTTATAAAGGGCGTACTGGTATTCATGAATTATTACTGGTGGATGATAAAGTTCGAGAGCTTATCCATAACGGTAAAGGTGAACAAGCGATTGAAAAGCTTATTCGTAAGTCTACTCCAAGCATTCGCCGAGACGGCTTTGATAAAGTGATGTTAGGCGAAACTACGCTTGAAGAAGTACTTCGCGTTACTCGAGAAGATTAAAAATAGATGGCAGCTTTTGATTACCAAGCGGTTGATAACCGAGGAAAAATAAAAAAGGGCGTGATTGAAGGTGATACGCCCAGACATGTTCGAGCACTGTTGCGTGACCAAGGCTTAATGCCAACAGAGGTGACGGCGAGTTTAGTTAAAAGTAAACAGAAAAACGAATCGTCAGGGTTTGGTCATCGTCAAAAAATTTCTGCAACTGAACTGGCATTGTTTACACGTCAATTAGCGACATTAGTTGAATCAGGATTACCACTTGAAGAAGCATTATTAGCTGTTGCCGAACAAAGTGAAAAAAATTCGCTAAAAAGCATGGTGATGGCTGTTCGTACCAAAGTCACTGAAGGTTATGGATTGGCCGAAAGTATGGCTGAATTTCCACACGTATTTAGTCATTTATTTCGTGCAATGGTCGCAGCCGGTGAAAAGTCAGGGCATTTAGATAAAGTGCTAGATCGCCTTGCAGATTATACCGAACAACGTCAAAAACTACGTTCGCAAATGATCCAAGCAATGGTTTACCCTGCCATTATGACGGTTGTTGCTATTGGCGTAATCGTGGTTTTGCTCACCTCAGTTGTTCCGCAAATTATTGGTCAGTTTGAACATTTAGGCGCTAGCTTACCGGGCACTACTCAATTTTTAATTGCCAGTAGTGAGTTCCTACAAAATTATGGATTAGCACTTTTTCTATTAATTTTTATTGCCTTTATGGTGTTTTTACAATTAATGAAGAAGCCACTGTTCCGATATAAAGTACACCAAAAGTTAATTGTTTTACCGGGATTAGGTAAAGTGATTAGAGGTGTTAACACCGCTCGTTTTGCTCGAACGTTAAGTATATTAACCGCAAGTGCAGTTCCGCTTTTAGAAAGTATGAGTATTGCTGGCGAAGTATTAGAAAACCTCTTTATTAAAGATAAAGTGAAAGAGTCTGCAGATAAAGTACGTGAGGGTTCAAGCTTACGATTATCACTCGAGCAAACGAAATTATTTCCGCCGATGATGCTTCATATGATCGCCAGTGGTGAAAAAAGTGGTCAGCTTGAACATATGCTTGGTCGCGCGGCTGATAACCAAGATAGAGAATTTGAAGCTTTAATGAATATTTCATTGAAGGCATTAGAACCGGCAATTATGGTAACAATGGCAGGTATTGTTTTGTTTATTGTTATGGCAATTCTTCAGCCGATTCTACAACTAAATACATTGATAGGAAGTTAATATGAGAAAGAAAATGCAGTCTAAATGTTATACGAAACAATCAGGTTTTTCTTTATTAGAAGTCATGGTGGTATTAGTGATAATTGGTATTATTGCTAGCATGATCGTGCCTAACTTAATGGGCAGCCAAGATACCGCACGTGAACAAAAAGCGGTTATTGATATTGGTTCTCTAGAAACCGCTTTAGGCATGTATCGTTCGCAAAATTACAATTACCCTACCACTGAGCAAGGGCTTGAAGCATTGGTAGAGCAAACTGAAATTGAACCTATTCCACGTCGTTTTCCTGAAGGCGGATATATCAAAAGGTTACCTCAAGACCCTTGGGGTAATGATTATCAATTATTAAATCCGGGAGAGAATGGCAAAATGGATATCTTTTCAATGGGCCCTGATGGTGAAGCGGATACTGATGATGATATTGGCAACTGGAACTTAGGTGACTACCAATAATCTTCGATACTTGATAAAACATATATCATTAAGCTTCTAAATCATTTTTTGATTACCATATGATAAAAATTCGCAAAGCTCATAAACCACAAGGCTTTACTTTAATTGAGGTCTTGTTGGTGATCGTGGTGATTGGTTTAATGGTTGCCGCTATTCAGGTGAATTTCGCTTCAAACAAACCAGAAGCGCAACTTGAGCAAGAAACTAATCGCTTTGCTGGCGTTTTTAATTTGGCTGCCGAATATGGTTTATTGAATAACGTCGAGCTAGGTTTATTCATTGATGACAATACCTATCAATTTGTCGGTTACGATGGCCAGCGATGGACACCTTTACCTGATAATGAATTTTTATCTCCTCATGAATTACCTGATAATATCATCGTTACCTTGCTGTTTGATGACTTGCCTTTAGAGCAACCTTCTTTAATTACTTCTGAGCTATTTACACCTGATGATGAGCACCTTGAAGAAATGAAAGAGGGATTAAGTGATGACCAAAAACCTATTATTCCTCAAGTATATATATTGTCAGGCGGAGATATTACGCCGTTTCGCGTCGAGTTTTCTTTTAATCCTCAATGGTTTGATGCGCCAGATATAATGTTTGCAGTCGTAGGTTTGTATAGTACGCCAGTGGATATTGTTGGACCTTTTGTTGATGGTGCTAAATTTGTCCCCGATAGTCGTTTTGCTGGTAACGATAAATGATCATTAAAGGTTTTTCAAAAGGCTTTACCTTAATTGAAGTTTTATTGGCTTTATCGGTATTTTCGCTTGCCGGATTAGCGTTGCTTGATACCGCTGATACTCACTTTACTAGTTTAAATAATTTAGAAAATAAAATGATTGCTGATTGGGTTGCTGCTAATCAACTTGTAGAAGTTAATTTAGATGAAACTTGGCCGCCTAAAAATAACAAAACCGGAAAAGTAGAAATGGCAGGTCGAGAGTGGTTTTGGACACAAAAGGTGATTAAAACCCAAGACAATGATATGCGCTCGATTGTCATAGAAGTTAGACAAAAAGAAAAGGCTGAGTTAGCGCTTACTAGTTTAATGACATATGTATCAAAAGGTACATAACGATGATTAAACGGTTTAGGCAGCAGACAAAAAATGGCTTTACGTTAATAGAAGTATTATTAGCGATTGCTATTTTTGCCATGATTAGCCTAGCAAGTTTTAGTGTTTTTGATGGTGTCATTCAAAGTGAAAGATTTTCCAATGAAAAAATGCAAAGGCTGAACGATATTCAGCGTGCATGGTTGGTAATTGAACGAGATTATCTACAAATTGCTCAGCGCTCAATGCGCATTGAAGGAGAGGCTCCGCTAGCAAATTTTATTCATACCGAAAATGCGAGTTTTTCTTCAAGTGATGAAGGTATTGCATTTGTTCGACACGGTTGGACGAATCCGGGATTACTTATCCCGCGCAGTGATATGCAATCAGTCGCTTATAGAGTTTATGAAAATAAATTAGAGCGTTTACATTTTAACTTTGTTGATGCCGTAACGGGAGAAGAACCAAAGATTCGAAAACTCATTGAAGGTGTTACTGCACTTAACATTGAGTATTTTTATAAAAACAAATGGCAAGACACCATAATTAATACCCAATTCCCTCGAGCGATAAAGTTAATTATTGAAACGGAAGATATTGGCATTATAGAGCGTAAGTTTATTGTTGCAGCCGGCATAAACCAGGAGACTGCCCGTAATCAAAATAGTGGTAATGAGTCAGGGCAAAGTAATAATAACCAAAGAGGTAATTCGCCATCAAGATCAGCTCAGGGAAATGACCAATGAGACGGTTTAAAGTGACAGGCATTGCACTTATTACCGTGATGTTAGTGGTTGCACTTGCTGCCATTATTGCTACTCAAATGTTGGCGCGCTTACAATTACAGATACAACGAACCACCAATATAAACTTCAATCAACAAGCCTATTGGTATGCTATGGGGGCAGAGGCTTTTGCTAAGCGGGTGTTATTTACCGCATTTAATGAAGAAAAAGATCTCACTCATTTAGGGCAAATATGGGCGCAGGGTAAAACTACGTACCCAGTCGATTATGGAGAAATTTCTGGAGAAATCAGTGATTTACAATCGTGTTTTAATTTAAATGCTTTGCGTACTAAGCCGCTTGACGATTCAAGCAATAAAAAAGTACCAGCAAGGCTCGCTTTTGAAGAATTGCTCATCGCAATAAATATTGATGGCGTTGATGAATTTGAAGCTGAATATATGGCGGATGCATTATCTGATTGGTTGGATGCAGACTCTTCAATTGCAAGCGCTGGTGGTGCCGAAGATAATGACTATGCAGGCAAAGAGTTTCCTTATTATCCCGCTAATAATTATTTAGCCAGCGTTAATGAATTACGTGTGATAGAACATTTTACTATTCCAGTGATTAACGCACTTAAAGAACATGTTTGTGTCATTCCAAACAGTAACTTATATCGATTGAACATCAATACTTTGTCAAATGAAACACCAGAGATATTACAGGCAATGCTATCGATGTCTCGTGAAGATGCAGAACAAGCGCTTTCGGCGAGAGAAGATGATGGATTTAAAGATATTAAAGACTTTTTCGATTTACCTGAAATCACAAAACTAAAAATTACCGAAGATCAAAAACAGCTGTTTGTTGTTGATAGTGAATACTTTAAACTAAAGGCAACAGCAAACTTTAATAATAGCTTTTTTCAATTAAATTCTACGTTATATGTAGCTGATAATAATAAAATTAGCGTAATTAGCCGCACTATAGGACGTGACTAATGACAGAAAATCTAATCATTCGTTTAGGCAGTAATTATAATGACGTCATTCATTGGATGGTGTGGGCTGCGCATGAGCAAGAAATTATTGCCAGTGGTCAGTTATCTAATGCTGAGCAGCTTTCGCAATTAACAGACAAAGCACAATCAAGAGATGTGGTCGTTTTGGTGCCTAGTTGCGATGTAGTATTAAAAAGTCTACACGTGCCGGCAAAATCACAAAAAGCAATTCGCCAAGCTGCGCCTTATGTGCTTGAAGATGAATTGGCTCAAGATGTCGAATATTTATTCTTTGCTTATGGCGATAATAAACAAGCGTCAAATAATGATAATTGTTTTGTTGCCGTTGTAGAGCATCAACAGATGTTGCTTTGGCTAAGCTGGTTAAATGATGCATATATTGCCACTAAACGCATGCTACCCGATGTTCTAGCGTTACCTGATGCACAAGATCAATGGCAAGCCATTATGATCGGTGATCAAGTACTACTTAAACAAAGTCATTGGCAAGGCAGTTTATTTGATGAAAACCTTTGGCAGCAAGCTAATTATCTATGGAAAAATTTAGACAATGTAAATATTAACGCTTTCTCATCATTACCAGAATGTGATGAAAATGTTGCTATTCATCCGCAGCCTGAAGAATTACCCTTAGCGCTATTCGCACAACACCTTGCTCAGCAAAATTTCAATTTATTACAAGGTGAATTCAAAGTTAAATCTACACGCTCACCTGTCATAAAAACATGGGCATGGGTGGCTGGAATCGCACTTATGGCTTTACTCGTTAATATTGGTTTAAAGTCTGCCACGTTATGGCAGATAAATGACAAGAATGTAGCGCTTGAACAGCAAATTATTGAAAAATATAAATCAGCATTTCCAAATACTCAACGTGTGCGCATTTCAACAATACGCTCACAATTAAAAAGAAAAATGGCAGAAATAGGCGCAACCAATAATGACGCAAGCTTTCTGATGATGTTGTCAAAAATTCAGCCGGCATTTTCCCAAGTATCACAATTAAAGCCTGATTCAATAAAATTTGACGGCAATAGAAATGAATTGCGTATGCAGGCAACGGCCAGCGATTATCAACAATTTGAGCAATTTAAAACGTTATTAGAAAACCAGCAGTTTTCTGTTTCTCAAGGTGCTCAAAATAACCAAGGTGATCAAGTTACCGGTTCATTCAGTATTACTGCTGCTAAAGGAGGCCGCTCATGAAAACTTGGTGGTTAGCACTTAATTCTCGTGAACAGCGATTAATTGGCTCATTAGCTGGCGTGGTGTCACTCTTTATTTTTTATAGCTTTGTTTGGCAACCATTGAATGAAAACATTGAAAAGGGTCAGAAAAAATTAACTCGTCATCAAGAATTATTAACGTTTGTCAGCAGCGAAACACAACGTTATAAAGCAGAGAAAAAAAGCGGAAATAATCAGGCAAGCTCAGGAAGTTTGTCTTCCATTGTCAATCGCAGCGCTAAGCAACAAGCTATAACAATTACTCGCATTCAACCGCAAAGTAATAGTGTGCAAGTATGGATAGATAATATTGCCTTTTCTCAGTTATTGGTTTGGTTAGAACAATTAGCTAATAAAGAAGGCATTCAAGTTGAGACAATTGATTTAACGAAAGGTGAACAACCTGGACAAGTGCGAGTTAAACGCTTGCAGTTAGGAAAAGTTTAATGAGTAAGTGGTTTAAAATTAGCGCAGCTTTTATTGGCGTTTATTTACTGTGTTTATTGATATTAATGCCTGCAAATGTTGTTCTGCAGTGGGTTTCATTACCGAGTAAATTACAGTTAGGTACAGTAAGTGGTTCGATATGGCATAGCAAAATTAGTATGGCTAAATATGAAAAATTTTCGGTCAGTAATATTGATATTAAATTAAATGCTTTTTCATTATTGCTATTGGATCCACAATTCGAACTTTCATTTGGTGGCGCATTGGTGTCAGGGCCTGAAGGTCAAGCAACTATTGATGGACTATTAACCGTACCTCGCTTAATTGACGGGCGTATAAATCTTCAAGCTAGTAGTATTACTCCATATTTAAATTTACCAATTCCAGTGAAAGCGCATGATTTTATTGATATTAAACTGGATGAATATATTGCAGGTAAAGCAATTTGTCAGACACTAAAAGGAAGAATTGATTGGAATAAAGCCTCAGTAACCGTTTTAGATCAGAAAGTAAATTTAGGTAAACTTTCAACGGATTTAAGTTGCCAGCGAGGTAATGCCATTTTAACCGTTGATGACAAAAATGATTTAGGGTTGAGTTTTGCAGCCACAGTAGGCAAAGGTTTTTCTACCTCAGGAAATGGTTACTTAACACCTAATGACAATATGCCTAAAGCTATTGAACAAGCTTTACCTTTTTTAGGTAAAGCAGACAATGAAGGTCGATATCGTTTACGTTTCTAGCGACAGTGAATCGGTTCAAAATGAGCAATCTGCACTTTAAGTTTTAAGAACGTGAATAAAGTGCAGAATCTAAATAAATATTTGATAATTCCTACAAACTTCCTCTGTTTAAGAGCAATGCTCATTGTTATTTTATTCGTTAAATACAGTTTAAAATTTCTTTAAAATCTAATGATTAAGTAATTTTGCGTTATTTGAATTAGCTTGTCATAATCAGTTTAACGTTGTTTCACTTCAAAATGATATGCTTGATAAAAAAACATCTTCAGTGCGTCTTATCCTCTTTGCCTTTTTTAGTCATTTGGCTTTTACTGTTATTTTAATGATGAAGCCCTCAGAACGCAGAAATACGTTTGAGGAATTAGTTAAAGATGCTCAATAAGTTAAGTATTCGCTCACAGATCGCTTGGTTATCAGCATTACTAATCGTTATTACCGCGATTACGCTGACGACAAGCTATGCTTTTAGAACAGCACAACTGACTGAAAAGCAAATTGAGCGGCAAATGCGCTATGCTCAAAATGTATTAACCCAATACCTATCTTCCCAAGAACAACTATTAGTAACAGCGACTCGCGTATTAACCGCCGACTTTGGCTTTAAACAAGCCATTGCTACTCGTGATAAAAATACCATTGAAAGCGCCTTACTGAACCATGGGGAAAGAATCAATGCTGACTTTATGATGATGGTTGATTTACAAGGTGAATTGATTTCAATTAGCGCCAAAGAAAAAGTGACTAATAAACAGGTGACTAAAAAAATTAAAAAGTTACTAGAGAGTTCTAATCTAAGTCAATTTCTCGTCATCAATAAACGCATTTATCAACTGATTGTTCTGCCAGTTAATGCACCACGTAAAATAGGTTATGCCATTGTCGGCTTTCAATTAAGTAAATATTCATTACTTAACCTGAAAAACCTAACATCGTTAGATGTTACTCTTGTTGTTAATCAGCAAAACATTGTTTCTAGCATTGATGAACTAGAAAGTACTCAGAACGACTTTTCGGTTGCGCCTATTACCACTTTAGATTTGTTGATTAGCAAAACAAATTTTTTCAATAAAAAAATTCCTTTTGATGAAGACGCAGGTATTTATGCGCTTTTGTCGACATCATTGAAGGAAGTGCACGAAGAATTTAATCAGCTTATTTCATCAATTTTGTTTATTGCCTTGTTAATTATTTTAATTTCAATGTTTTTATCACGCTTGCTCTCTAAAGGAATTTCTACACCACTTAATTATTTAATGAAGCTTACTGCGAGGATTGGTCGTGGTGAACTTCAAATAGAAAAAAATGAACAGCGATTACCTACCGAGTTTAGTGAACTCTATTATGCTTTTTCCACAATGGGAGAAGCGATAAGTCATCGAGAGAAAGAAATAAAATATCAAGCTGAGCATGACCATCTAACCGGTTTATATAACCGCCAGATGTTACTCAACATTATTGGTAAGCGTATCGGCGCTAAAACTGATTTGTTATTAGCGAGTATCAATATAAAAAGCTTTAATCAAATAAATGATACGCTAGGGCCTGAAAATGGTGATGTCATACTGAAAGATTTGGCCATGCGGCTACAAACTTATATTGCCACGCATCATAAAAGTATTAATATTGGTGCCGCAGGCAGAGTAGATTCCGACGAATTTGTTTTAGTACTGTCGATTTCAGATATTCAAGAGATTGAACCTGAACTGATAAATTTACATGACCGATTGACGCAACCTTATTGGATTGATGATATAAAAGTGAATCTAGAATTAAATATAGGTTCAGTAAACTCTATTATGCAAGGTAAAACACCTGAATTACTCCTGCGTCGGGTGATCATGGCAATGCGTGCAGCCACTAAAGAACAGAAGGCTATACGCCAATATGTCGACGGTGAAGACGAAGCATATTTACAAAAAATACAAATGATAGAAGAATTAAGAGTTGCTATTCATTCTGAAGATAGTCCGCTCTTTCTCAATTACCAGCCTAAACTCAATTTATCAAATAACAAAATAGAAAAAGCAGAAGCGTTAATTCGCTGGGTTAATAAAGCCGGAGATTTTGTCAACCCAGAACACTTTGTCAGTTTGGCAGAAAAATCAGGGTTAATTGTCAGCCTCACGCATTGGGTAATTAAAAACGTTGCTATTCAAATGGAAAAATGGAATGAAATAGGGCTCAATATTCGTGTGTCAGTTAATTTATCAGCTCAAGATATTCAGCACTCAGAATTTGTTGATTATCTGCTTTCTACAATAGAAAAATATAATGTTTCGCCTAACCAACTTACTTTAGAGCTAACGGAACGCGATTTAGCCGAAAATGAAGAAATCGTTGTGCAACGTTTATCACATCTGCAAACATTAGGTTTTCAAATATCTGTTGATGATTATGGTATTGGCCAATCTTCATTGTCTAAATTGAAAAGCTTACCTGTGGATGAATTGAAAATCGATAAGTGTTTTATTCTATCACTGGAAGCTTGTCCTAAAGATCAAGACATTGTTAGCTCGACTATTTCTTTAGGTCACAAATTAAATATGCAAGTAGTGGCTGAGGGTGTTGAAAATAAAGAGAGTCTTGCCTTGTTAGCTTCATATGGTTGTGAATATGCTCAAGGTTATTATATTTCAAGACCGATGGATGCACATGCTTTTGTGGAATGGTATAAAAACTATGAACCGAATTATTAGCCTTTTTTATTTCCTATCCTCCACACGTTTTTTGCAAATGGGAAAATTCTTAAATAAAAATCAAAGCTTAGTTCTCATTGAACTATGGATTACAAAGCCAACTTCTTAAAAGGTTGGCTCGTCTATGTGCAAACCTTATGAACATATAAACCAATTACTTAATAGGGTTTTCAATAATATTAGTTATAAGTACTCGAAAATCGGTTATTGAAGGATAATCATCGATGATTCGATCTGGCTGCTGACTATCTGGATTTGCAACCGCTAATAAATGTTTAATGCCAAACTGTTTTGCTGAATGAAGAATATCAATACTGTCATCGACAAATAATGTAGTTGATGGCTCAAAAGGTTGTTTCTCTTGTAAACGCTGCCACAATTTTTGGGACTCTTTGGTCACACCAAATTCATGAGTAGAATAGAGCACATCAAAGTATTGATCTAATTGAGTTCGCTCTATTTTCAGCGATAAACTATCAGGATGAGCATTGGTCACTAAAATAATTTCTCGTCCTGATTGCTTTAATGCAACTAAAAATTCATGAGCATCATTGCGTAATTGAATTAAATGCTGAATTTCCCTTTTCAATTCTGTAATAGGTAATTGAGTGTGTTCTGCCCAATAATCTAGACAATACCAATCAATAGTGCCAGAGACTTTTTTATAGTGCTCTACTAATTTCTCTTTTGCTTGGCCGAGTGTCAAATTTGCGCTTTCGCTATAACGTTGGGGCAGATGATATAGCCAAAAATGATTATCAAAATGTAAATCGAGAATTGTTCCATCCATATCCAACAAAACTGTCGAAATTTTTGACCAATCAAGCATAGATTTTTCCTAGTAAAACAAGTTATCTAAGGTATTATATCTAATAATAAATGAGTGTTCTGAAGTTATTTAATTATTTACCAAAAATTATGACTGGAAAAAACAACTTACCTCTGATCAGGGACCGTAGACAAGTTGCTAAAAGTAACTTATTTGCGATTGAGCAAATAGATCTCACATTCAGTAATGGTGTTGAGCGAGTATACGAACGCATGGAAGGCTCTGGCCGAGGTGCAGTTATGATTGTCCCTCTTATTGATAATGACACGATACTGCTGGTAAAAGAGTATTGTGCAGGTACACATAGCTACGAATTAGGTTTTCCTAAAGGTTTGATTGATCCCGGCGAGCAAGCGATAGAAGCGGCAAATAGAGAATTAAAAGAAGAAGTTGGCTTTGGCGCGGAACAGCTAGAGTTACTCCATACTGTGGCGATGGCTCCGGCATTTTTTTCAGGGACAATGGAAATATTTGTTGCGCAACAGCTTTACCCTGAAAAACTAGTCGGTGATGAACCTGAACCATTAGATGTGATTCAATGGAAATTATCTGAATATGCTGCCTTGTTAGCACACCCTGATTTTAATGAAGCGAGGAGTATTGCTGCTTTAATGTTGATACGAGATAAAGTAAAGGACGAGCAATGAATTTAGACCAACTATTAACAATTGCTCTAGAGAGTAGTAAAAAAGCAGGAATTGAAGTTGCTAAACATTATAGCCGAGGCGACTATACATCTGAAATAAAAGAAGATAATAGCCCTGTCACGAGTGCTGATATCGCTGCAAATGATGTTTTAATGGCAGAGCTGGTTCGATTAACGCCAGACATTCCTATTATTTCAGAAGAAGTTGGCGCGTTACCTTTGCAAGAGCGCAAAGAATGGTCAAGATACTGGTTATTAGATCCAATTGATGGCACAGGTGAATTTATCATTGGTAGTGGTGATTTTGCTGTGAATGTCGCGTTAGTTGAAAATGGCTGGCCAGTCATCGGTGTAATCCATGCACCAGATCATCAATTAACTTATTATGCACAAAAAGATGTTGGCGCTTTTAAAGAAAGTGTTAATGGCTGCGAGCAAATCTTTGTTGAACCATATGATGGAAAACGTAAGATAAAAGTCGCTATTAGCCGAAGGCAAAAATTGAGCTTAATGGGGCAGTATTTAAATGATGCTTTCGAATTTGATTATATTGCTCTGGGCAGTTGTTCATTGAAAAACTGTTTAATTTCTGAGGGTGGTGCAGATTGTTATTTACGTATTGGTCCAACGGGTGAATGGGATACAGGAGCCAGCCAATGTATTTTAGAACAGGCTGGCGGTACTATATTAGATAGTGAGTTTAATGCGTTATCTTACAATTTGCGTGAAAGTTTATTAAATCCAGACTTTGTCTCAATGGGGAGTCGTGATATTCCATGGCAGGAAATTATTAAACCACATCGAGCGATACGTTAGTTCAGGTTGTATTTTACTGATCAATAAACTGGTTTTGTAAAAATTGCTCTGCAGGTAAAATATTAACGGTTTGATGTAATTCAGAATAAACTAAGACTGCTTTTTTTTGCACAAGTTGTTGTTTAACTTGCGTGATTTTTTCACTTAAACTTGCTTCTTGTAATCCATATTCTGTACCTTCAGTTAAAACAAAGGCTTCAATTATCGCGTTAAGTGTTTCTGAGGGTAAAGATTGAAAAGGAATTATCATAAGTAAAAATTTATCGGATTATGTTTTGGAGTTCGATTATTAGTTTAACGCTTAGCCATAAAAAATCCTACTGATAAAGTAGGCTGGAAAACCATTGTTTCATATCCATTAGGAGTTGAATTAAGTCGTTTAAATTAATTGATTAATTAACAAGCCTTTTCGCGCTTCGCTGTCTTTTTTCGTTATTATTGTTGCTTGTAATAGTGTGTCTAGCTTTTGTTGCTCGGCAGCAGTTTCAGCAAAGTCGGTATCTTCAATTCTTGAGCGTGACTCACTCACATTTACGCGGCTTGTCTCATAAGTGGCTACTTGGCTTTCTAATGCATTTGTATTTGCACCTAGCGATGATGCTGATGCATTAAGTGTTTCAAAAGCAGTATCAATCGCACCTTGTGTTACATTAGGATCATTAGCATCTAATCCCGCTAAAAAATTGGGATCCCCTAAGGCTTCACCTGCGATAGTATTTATTTGTTCTGTAATTTGGTCTAGCTCACCTTGTATCGCACTGCTATCATTTAACGGACTGCCAGATTGAACGGAAAGCTCTTTGGCTCGTTGCAAACCTTCAGAAATTGAAGCAAGTTGACCTGACTGAACATTATTAACGTTTATTTGATCTTGAGAGTTAACGCTGAGTTGTTGGTAACCGTTTATTTGAGAGGTTAATCTGCTGGCTATTTGCAATCCGGCCGCATCATCGGCAGCGCTATTAATACGTTTACCTGAGGCAAGTTTCTCGTCTTTTTCTTCTCTCTCTTGATTTATGCGCTCAATAAAGCTTAATGAGGGAGAAGTTTGATTAATAGAGACATTCATAGTCACCGCCTTTGAAATTCAAGTTAATAATTGCAGAATATTCAAAGTAACTATAGCAAAAAATAAGCTGTGTAGCTCATATAATGCACAGTTTTGATGGGGCTAGAAGTTATATTTTTGTTAAATAGCTAATAAATCATCAAGCTACCATCGAAATTTTTAGTTATTTTCTTCAATATTTTTGATGAAGTAATACACATAAAAACTACAAATGCCAATAACAGTCGCTAAACCAATAAAAGAAATGAGTACGACAGGGTCATTGATTAACATGTCAAAAAAATTCATAAGTTACTCCAAATTTGCTTTATTAAAACCTTTGATTCAATAGGCTTATTTTAAACAATTAGCTGGAGTGGTTATGTGATGTAGATCAATGTTTGAATGTAAAAGAAACCAGTCCCAATAGAGAACTATTCGAACTGGTTATCTAGTCATGAAACTAAAGTATTAGTTCACTAATATCTCTGCTGAGCACGTTTTTTATTTTTTAAGTCTATTTGCTCAATAATTTGTTCGTAAAGTGAGTTTGCGTGATCTCGACCTTTTTGAATATCTTCTACACTGAGTTTGTGTTCGTCCATATCGCGGCTTTTAATCGCAGGCGAGTAACCACTTCTTGCCGCGATATAATTCCAAACATATGACATTTGGGTGCTTTTCTTCACGCCTTTACCTTCAAAATACATTAGAGCTAAATTAAATTGTGCTAAAGTGTAATTTTGTCTCGCAGCCATTTCATAGAACCTTGCTGCTTTTGCTATGTTTCTATCGACGCCAATTCCTTCAGCATACATAACGCCTAAATTAAATTGTGCGCTAGGCATTTCTTTGTCGGCGGCTTTTGCCATTAAAGCAAAAGCGGCTTCTAAATCTTTCTTAACAACTTCTCCTTCACTGTACATGACTGATAAATTAAAAAGTGCATCAGGATAGTTTTGCGCTGCCGATAAGCTCATAAATTCAAAAGCTTTTTGTGGATCTTTTCTTACACCCCAACCATTTTGATAAATCAATGCCATCTGATATTGCGCGGGAGAATATTCCTCTGCAATTAATGGCTCGAACTCTGCCATTGCTGCCTTAAACTCTCCTCTATTGAGTTCAAAAATACCTAACTCTAAATCACCATCAAAACTTTGGGCAAAAAAGCTAGCAGAAAATGCGAGTACTAATGCTATTGATTGAAATTTTTTCATAAAGCACCTTAATTGTTTGTATTTATTATTTATCTATTCTTAAGTGTAGCAATGGATAGAAAAGTTTCGCTATTATTGCGACATTATTTCTTCTATTTGCTCTTCTAAATCAAGCCAAAGCATTTCGTTTTCTTCAATGCTATGTTTTAATTTCCCTTGA
>Ga0233426_10002537_pt1 | contig 15139 bp, 16 predicted proteins | sample SI_118_April2016_6_FD_179875 | JGI IMG/M metagenome (GOLD analysis project Ga0233426, IMG submission 179875) | Seawater microbial communities from Saanich Inlet, British Columbia, Canada - SI_118_April2016_10_MG | ecosystem: Environmental > Aquatic > Marine > Inlet | place: Canada: British... | reverse complement strand
CATCACGAAATGGCCCGTAATAAGCGGAGGCATATTTAGCGGCATAGGCTAATATTTGTGTGTTGATAAAACTCTGTCCATCTAGCGCTGAACGTATCGCGGCTACGCGGCCGTCCATCATGTCGGACGGGGCTATTACATCTGCTCCCGCTTCTGCGCAAGCCAGTGCTTGTTTTTCTAGGGCGCTAACGGTGATGTCGTTAAGTACATAGCCATGTTCATCAATAATGCCGTCTTGACCGTGAGTGGTATAAGGGTCTAATGCGGCATCAGTAATAATACCCAACTCGGGAAAGCGCTTTTTCAATTCACGAACCGCTCGGCATACTAAGCTATCGGGGTTAAAGGCTTCTTTACCATCTAAGCTACGTACCGATGCTTCAACGTTGGGAAATAAGGCAATAGCGGGAATCCCTAGCTCTACTAAGGTCTCAGCTTCTGCCAGTAAAGTATCTATCGAAAACCCAAAAAGTAGGGTCAGGTACAACATAAAGGCGTGAACTTAAAAAAGTCTGCGCCTTTATTGTTCTAGGTTTTCAATGATTGCTTAATCTCGACCAGCTCCACCACCACCTTCTCCCCCTGCCGCCGTAACCATTGCTGATTCAGAAACAACCCAAAAACCCACTCTTGAGAATCGTCGAGTTGTTCAGGATTAGTCATCGCTCGAATCGCATGATCATAAAACTGATAACAGGCCAGTAAGTTATGCAGCTTATCCTCAACGCTAGAAAGCTGCTCAGTGAGTGTTTTAGTTGGTAACAGGGGTGAATAAAAGGTGACGGAGGGATTAAAAAGTAGACAGTCCGTTGAGATGTATGAGCATGAATAAAAAGTCCAGCCGCTAAAAACGGTTGGGCTTTGTTGTTTTAGGTCTTCAATGATTGCTTAATCTCGACCAGCTCAATCATCACCTTCTCCCCCTGCCGCCGTAACCATTGCTGATTCAGAAACAAGCCAAAATACCATTCTTCCGTATTCTCTAACTGCTCAGGATTCGTCATTGCTCGAATGGCATGGTCATAAAATTGATAACAGGCCAGCAAGTTATGCAGCTTATCCTCAACACTAGAAAGCTGCTCAGTCAGTGTTTTAGTTGGTAACAGGGGCGAACCTGCTTTATCATCGCGCTCAGTCATAATCAATACTCCTAGTAAGTTAAGGGGTCAAAGCCCTTTTCTAAAAAAGCCTAGTTAATATCGCTAGGCTTTTATGTTTACTCAGTCGTTAGCACCAAACATCCGTCCATAACTCTCACCGTAACGGGCTGATCAATCCCAAATCCCTCCTCAATCAACCAATGCCCCTTCAAATCAATCTACCCGATGGTGGTTCGTTGTGGTGGGTGTTGGCTCAGTTGATAAGAGTGATACGCCCCCCTCACTTTTAGCCGCCGGTGTTTTTTAGTTGGTGGCAGGGGTGAACCTGCTTTATCATTGCGCGTAGTCATAATAACCTCTTGGTTAGGTTGTTGTGATTAGCTGGTCTTGGGTGTTGACGCACCCTTGGTCAGCGTTTTTAAAAACTTATCCGGTGCCAGTCGATAAACGATTGGCTGTGTGTTTAAGAATAAGACTATCTAACAGTTCTTTGTATCAATGGGGTCGGAGTAATTGATCCACAAACAAAGCCCAGCCGCTAAAAGCGGTTGGGCTTTTTAGTCTCTGGATGTTGTATTGTAGAGCGGCTTTGTTACTGATTTTGCAGACGAGATGATTGTGCAAATATTGTTCTATGCGCGGGGTAAAAAGAACACACACCACACGCATTACTACCATATAAATTATCAAGACTACGAAAATACGTTAGAACTGGCTTATCATTTATATTTATTTCTTGTAGTGTATTATTTAGTTGTGGGGTGCCATTAGTAAATAATGTACTGATGTGTTGACCATTAAGATTACTTTCAGGGTGACTAATAATATCGCCTCGGCTATTAAGTAAAAAAGTATAACCAGTACCATTAAAATCTAACGTATTTACCGCTTTTGATACTGTATTTAGGCTTAAATCCCCACCAAATGCTCCTTTAAAATCTTCGTTATCGTAATAATTGGCAACCACGGAAATCAAAATATCGTTAGTCGCTGAATCAGCATAAGGCTCGGTCAGTATGGCGCGCGTATCCGAACACGCTAATGGATACCAAGGGCGGACACGTGCATCCCAATCATCGCCGGGGTTCCACGAAGGCGTATTAGAAATAGGACGGCCGTCAGTTTCTAAAGCACCAAAAAAAAGAATAAACTCATCCGCAAGTAAAGGCGTATTCATCGTTTGCGGCGCCATATCAATTAATGCAATTTTTCCATTTAACCAGTTGGTTATCTGATGCGAAAGCACTTGCGACGACGATTCGATACTATTTTCAATATTTTTGTAGAGGTTATTACTCAACATGTTGTATTGAAACCAAGCAAATATCGTGAAACCAGTGACAATAACAAAAGAGGTAATCAAAGGGATTTTAAAAGAATATTTGATATTTTTATGGCTAAGGCCGAACAATCGAAAAGATTAGCTTGGATCTTATTTGTATTTTTTGCCAATATGTGACGATGTTGAAAAATTTTTCACAAAAGCTATCGCCTTACGGCTAGAAATTAAGCCAGAAAACATATAAGGCCTCATATGAAAAAACATTTTGCCAAATGCCCTCTCCCTTGGATCGCTATTGCTTAACTAAAAATGTAGGTACATCTAACAATTTAGCCGTTGTGGCGGTCAGACCTTGCTGATAGGTTAATTGGCTATCTTTTTCATCACCCATATAACACTGCAGCCTAGCAAGTTCGGCGTAGCTTTCTGATAAAGGTTTAATCGCTATGCTAGACAACAAGAAATCTTTAGCTCTTCCCCACTGTTTATTTTGCAAGCATAAACGGCCTAAAGTCAGGTGTAAAACGGCGCTATTTTTTTCTTGTTTCAACCAACTTTCTGCTTGCACTAACGCTGCCTGAGCATCGCGGTAATTTAACAAACCATACTGTTTGACCCACGACTCATTCCACTCGCGATTTATATTTCTCGCCAATACTTTAGCTGCGCTATCATAAGCGTTTAACTCAACAAGCGTATTAATATAAAGGGTAAGAATAGTGCTGTCTTTTCTAAAATGCGCAGGTAAGTTATTCACGCAGCCCTCTAACAACGATACTCGTTGTTCGTTACTCAGAGCAGTGTTTTTTTCTATATTATCTTTCACCGTTGCTTGGCATAAGGATTGCTCTAAGTAGTAACGCTCCTCCAATGTACCAATATTTTTTCCATGCAATATAGGCAATAATTTTTTCAATGCTGACCAATCGCTCAATGCATAATAAACAGACTTTTGTAAACTAAGCACCACTTTGTGCGTAGGATTTATCTTTTCTGCACGCGACAGAGTTGCTAATGCCTGCTCATACTGCTTGTTTGAAAGCTGCATTCTAGCTTGAGTCAAAGAGATAGCCAGCTCATTATTGCCCGGAGATTTTTCCGCTTTATGCAATAATTTCAGCGCCTCTTGCTCTTCACCTACTTCATAAGCGCAGCGTGCAGCAGCCAAATAGTTAATGATGGGCGAGGAAACATGTCTAGCGGAGAGCACTAACTTTTTATGTGCTAACGACCAATCGCCTTCGATAAAGGCAATTAACCCTTGCGTCGTTTTTAACTGGGCTTTTTTTTCACTTCTGCCCATCATATTTTGATGAACCGAAGACACTTTTTTAACGCTACGACTGATCAGTGTTACACCCAACCAAACTAAAAACAGTATGAGTAAAATCCCCCCCATCGCAAACCAAAAATTCATTTCTATACTGGTATTACCTAACACAAGCAAAAAATAGCTGTTTTCTTGCTGAATCAAATAAATGAAAAAAGCAATAGCGACGAGAACAATGCAAAAACCAATTAAAAATTTTTTCATTTTTCCGACTCCAACAAAGGCTTATCGGACACAACATTTACAGAGGACTTTTCTTTAGACAAACTTTCTTTTTCAGCACTCAACGTATTTTCACCCCCATCGTCGATCTGATGATGAGAATCTATATATTGGCTTAACGTATATAATGATGACGATACGTTTGGCAACTGAATAAGTATTATTTTCGCTTTTAATTCATCCAGCAATGAAATCATAGCGTTTTTTTCTGGGTAATGACCATAGTACTTATCTAACCATACAGTCGCTTTTTCTATGCTTGCTTGATAAACAATCGACTCTTCACGCAATAATGCCGTTTGCGCCTGCTCTAACATTAATCTTAGATTTTCTTTGCTAATAATATGTTTCGAATCAGACAATATAGGCTCAATTTTTGAGTTATGGTTAGTAATGCGTACATAGTTATCCAGTGAACCAAAAGCAGAGGTCACACTAGAAGTGATTTTTTCCCAAAGTGTTTTTTCTTCTTTAGTGCCATCTAACAACGATGCGTTACTTTTTGTAATTTCTGCAGCTTCTCTACTTTCACTTTCTCTGCTAGCCGACTTTTCTTTTAACGATAAAGTAAGCGGTGCGGGAGGTAAGCTTTGCACTTGGCTAATTAATGAATTTAACTGTAAGTAAACACCTTCTCTATCAACTGATGGAGCAATTTTTAAGGCTATCAAATCGTTTTGAATTTGTTCACGAATAGGAAACAAATCTGGCAAGTCAATTTCTCGCAATAAGTTGTCTGCTGCTTCTAATAGACCAACGATACCTGACACATTACTGCCCGTTAATTGGCGTTGATTAGCAAGACGTAATAAATGTCGCGCTTCTTCTAACATCCAGCCATCACGACTCACACCACTTAGAGTATTTATTTTAGCTAGCTGAGCATCCAATCGCTGTTGAAGCAATTGCCGCTCTTTATTTGACTGTTGAATAAATAATGACAATTGTTTTTTCTGCTCCGACAACTGCTGTTGCAACTGATTAGCATTTTTATCTACCGTTGCAGACAAACTAGATTGCTGTTGCTGTGCCGAAACGATACGCGCATCTTGCACTTGCCAAAATGCCCAAAGGCCATAAGCGACTGCACCGATAAGCACGAGCAACACAAACACACACAACACATAGATTATTGTTTTCGCTAATGTACGGCGACCAATAGGACGCTGATCTATTTTTTTGGGTGTATGCTCTTTTGATAGTTTGTTTTTTGAGGGACTATCTTTTGAGACGCTCCCCTTTGAGATACTGTCTTTTGAAGTGTTATTCTTGGGTATTTTTTTGGTAGGTTTTTTTTGCTGTACTACGCTTTCTGTTGTATGGCTTTTCGGGGTCGTATTTTTATTTTCCACCTTACTTTTTGATGGCTTATCGACTGCATTATCATCTACTTGTTTATCATTAGATGTATTTTTCGTGGATGTCGGTTTTTTATCCGTCATAATTATTACTCTTATATCCGTCGTAATGTTATTTCTATTGCGATCTCAAACGTTACATAACGATATTTAACACAATGAAAGCGCTATATATATTTATTTGCATATGCCAGCAACGCCGCTACCATACTCTCATGAGTAGCGTTCTCCGCAGTAATCACATGAGCAAAGCCCGCTTGGCGAGCCATATCAGCGACCCGTTCACCTGGCAATAGGATGGCTTTTTGCTTCAACCATTTCACATCTTCAGCGCTGAAGTTTTCGCACACATTATGTAATGTTTCTCCACTGTGCACGGCCAATATAGCCTGCTTTTTTGTACAGCGGAACTCATCATCCAAAGTGATGATTTTTGGAGGTGGTTGACGTTCATACAAGTCACAATACGCCACTATTGCAGCTCGCGCCATTAATTGTTCGGCCAAATACTCACGTCCATTTCTGCCGCGAAAAATAAGGATTTTTTCATCAGCTATATTTTGCAATTTTGGATGCGCTAACAAGGCCTCGCTATTCATCGCCTGCTCTGGCGAATAATGTAAAACGCCTGATTGCATCTGCTCTTCTAACAATGCTGCGGTAGCTTTTCCAATCGCAAAAAACTCTATATCAATGGGTAATTGTGGCCAATATCGATCTAGCCATTGCATGCCATAGGTAACAGCATTTTGGCTGATAAAAATAACTTTTTTATATTCGGCAAACCCTAAAATATGATTGATGATGTCGCGCTCTGATACTTTATCAGTGAGCGGGACGATATCCATCATGGGCTGGAGACTCACCGTTGCACCCATGGCTACTAATTTTTTTGCCCATTGCTGACCCTGTGTCTGCGGGCGTACCACCAACAGATGGCAAGCAGATAAACATTGCTCAGCTATCACTCAGCCGCCTCGGCATAGACTGCGCGTAAAATAGTCTCGGCGCCTTTGTCTAATAGGCGCTCGGCCAACTTCACTCCCAAATTATCCGCTTGATCGGGCGCACCGGTCACTTCATCTTCCAACATTATTTTACCATCAGGGCTACCGACTAAACCGCGTAGCCACAACTGCTTGCCGTCGGCCGAGTGAATAGCATAGCTGGCAATAGGCACTTGGCAACCGCCTTCTAAACGACGATTCATGGCGCGCTCTGCAGCGACACATTCGTGAGTTATGGGGTCGTTTAGTGGTGCTAGCCATGTTTTGACTTGTTCGTCATCGTCACGACACTCAATACCTACTGCGCCTTGTCCGCCAGCGGGCAAGCATAACTCTGGCGTTAGATATTCGGTAATACGATCGGCCATTTTTAAGCGCATCAACCCTGCTGCTGCAAGGATAATCGCATCATATTCGCCTTCATCTAATTTACGTAGTCGCGTGTTTACATTGCCGCGCAAAAAAGTAATTTTCAAATCGGGACGTTGCTCCAGTAGCTGACACTGGCGACGTAAGCTCGATGTACCTACCACTGCACCTTGTGGTAAATCGGCAAAGGAGGCATATTTTTCTGAAACAAAAGCATCTCGCGGGTCTTCTCGCTCACAAATAACGGAAAGCCCTAAGCCTTCTGGAAATTCCATGGGTACGTCTTTCATTGAATGTACCGCTATATCGGCTTCGCCATTCAACAAAGCGTGCTCTAGTTCTTTCACAAATAAGCCCTTACCGCCGACCTTAGCAAGAGGCACATCTAAAATGTGGTCGCCACGGCTGGTCATAGGTAGCAACTCTACCGTCACCTCTGGATGTAGAGCCTCTAAACACGCTTTCACATACTCTGCTTGCCACAGTGCCAATGGACTTTTGCGAGTGGCGATGGTGATCGTATTCTTTATACTGTTATTGGCAGACGGCGAACTTGAGGACATGGCAATCTCTTTATGATGACGCTGATGATGAAGGGAGTTTATGCGAATAAATACTATTATATCAACGTAGTCGCCACAAGGTACGCCCAACTACGCCAATTGTGAAAAAAGGCTGTGTTATTTACAACGCATCAAGAAAGTCCTTTACCTTTTTGGCATGCCGCCGGCTAACGATAGGCTGACAATCGACCCCTTTTAAGCAAACACGATAATGTCCCTCTACTGTACGCTCCAGCCCAGTAATGTGTTCGGCAGATATTAACGCATTGCGGTGGATGCGGATAAATCGTGGCGCAAAATCCGTTTCTAATTGCTTTAACGTTCCGTCCATTAAACACTCACCTTTCGTGCCTTGAACGGTAATGTATTTACTGTCGGCAACAAAGCATCGGATAGACTCTATCTCAATAAGCTGAATACCGCGGTGACTGTTTACGCTAATATGCTTCGCTTGTGATGGCTGCGCTGGCGCTAATGCTTGCCCAGCAACACCATCTAAAGCGGCCAACTGTGCCTTATTCAAGGTTTGCGCTTTTTCTAATATGTGGGATAACTTTTCACGGCTGACTGGTTTAACTAAATACCCCGCCGCTGAGTGATCAAAGGCCTCTAAGGCATATTGGTCGTAGGCAGTCGTAAAGATAATTGCTGGCGGCTGATCTAGATTACCCACTCTTTCTGCGAGTTGAATACCGGTTTCTCCGGGCATTTCAATATCGAGTAATACCACTGCGGGATCGACTTGCTCAATTAATGTCATGGCTTCTGCAGCATTTTTTGCCTCACCCGCCACTTCATGCCCAAGATCAATGACCATGCGCTGTAAACGCTGCCGCGCGAGGCTTTCATCATCAACGATGAGTATATCTAGCATATATTTCTACACCTTTTATTTTTATGGTTCCTGCATCACTTTTTCTGACCACTCTTTTTACATCATTCGTGCTTCGTTAAGGCTTTTATGACGGGGCGCTCATCGGCAAACATAAGCTGACACGATAAAACGGCGCACTAGTGTTTTCATCCACAATTACTGCTTCTACTGTTGCCTTATTCTTATAATGCGCCTGCAAACGATGGGCAATATTACCTAACGCCATTTGATTGGTTTTTTTGTCCGCTGTTTTACCCAACTCATTATTCATTTCAGCATTTCCAGATAATAGATGGTCTGTTTTATTATCCTCTAAAATAGGCATAGGGTTTTGCACGACAATAGATAATTGCTGCTCCTCGCTCGTCAATAATATAGTGACAACTCCACCCTCCGGCAAACGCTGAACACCATGATATATCGCGTTTTCGATCAGGGGCTGCAAGATAAATGAAGGAACCTGTATGTCATCAATATGTTCAAGGAGTTGCCACTCGATAGTGAGTCTTTCGCCTAGACGTACCTGCTCTATATCCGCATAACGACGACAAAGGTCTAATTCTTTCTCTAGTGGGATTAAGCTCGCTTGCTGCAGACTCATCCGAAAAACTTCGCTTAAATCTTCAACTACTTTTTCTGCAAGTGCCGGATCTACAGGAATTAAGCTGGCAACAGCATTCATCGAATTGAAGAGAAAGTGTGGTCGAATACGCGCATGTAGCGCCTGAATACGTGACTGCAATTCGGCTTGCTGCTGCAACCTTAGCTGTTGCTGCAGATATAAATAGCGTAAAAGAATGCCGGAGAAAATAGCCGTTAACACCATGTATTTAACTACTGCTTCCCATGCTATATAGGCATTAATAATCCATGAGGCGCTACAGATAACCACAAAGGCAATAGCCAGCACCGACACATAGGCAATAGCGCCGCCTGACAATGGTGATAACCGTGACAGCGGCACCGACAGACTACATAACGTTAGCGCCGATAATAAAACAATCCATTGCACCACCATTGATACATAACCTAGCTGAGTCCACGAAAAATCACTAATAGAAGAACTATCCATTAGCACCAGCGCTAAGGCAATCAACTCTCCTATTAACACCAAACCAAACACCGCAGATGGATTGCATAAGTAAGGCAATAAGCTTCGCTCTTGCACGACTGGAATGTACTCAGTTGCAAGGCGTTTTTTAATGGCAGGGTAAAAGGCAGTAAAGAAGCTACGCAAGGTCATTAGATTCAGTTTATCTAGGTTTTATAGTGTCAAAGCATACATCAATTGATCGGTGCGGTATAATCCCACGTTGATTAACTGTGCCGCTATTCACCTTTTATTTTTCCAGCACATCCCCAATAACCCATAAAACCGAGAGTCGTTATGAGCCAAGACCAAAACCCAGAAGAATCGCCAATTAAACCTTGGGGTGGCCGCTTTACGGAACCTACCGATGCCTTTGTTGAACGCTTTACGGCATCTGTCGATTTTGACCAACGCATGTATCATCAAGACATTAATGGCTCTATTGCCCATGCCACTATGTTGGCAAAAGTAGGGGTATTAACCGATGACGAAAAACAACAGATCATTGATGGCTTAGAAGATATTCGCGCGGAAATAGCCGCCGGTAAATTTGAGTGGTCGGTGACGCTGGAAGATGTGCATATGAATATTGAAGCCGCACTCACTGCGCGCATTGGTATTACCGGCAAAAAACTTCATACAGGGCGTTCGCGTAATGACCAAGTCGCTACAGATATTCGTTTATATCTACGCGACGAAATTGATGTGATCGCCAAAGAACTTACCCGATTACAAGAAGGCTTATTATTGGTCGCCGAGCGTGAAGCCGATACCATTATGCCGGGTTTTACTCACTTACAAACGGCTCAACCAGTAACTTTTGGTCATCACCTTTTAGCATGGTTTGAAATGCTACAGCGGGATTACACTCGCCTAATGGATTGCCGCCAACGCGCCAACCAATCCCCTTTAGGTGCGGCGGCATTAGCCGGTACGACTTACCCGATTGATCGTACATACACCGCTGAGCTTTTGGGATTCGACAAGCCCACAGCTAACTCATTAGATTCCGTGAGTGACCGCGATTTTGCCATCGAATTTTGCGCTTTTGCCAGCATTTTAATGACACATTTATCCCGTGCCAGCGAAGAGCTAGTGTTATGGACATCGGCACAATTTAACTTTATCGAATTACCCGATCGCTTTTGTACTGGCTCATCCATCATGCCGCAAAAGAAAAACCCTGACGTGCCGGAACTAGTGCGCGGTAAAAGCGGGCGCGTTAACGGCCATTTGATTTGTATGTTAACGCTAATGAAGTCGCAACCTTTAGCCTACAACAAAGACAACCAAGAAGATAAAGAACCGTTATTTGATGCACTAGATACCGTACGTGATTGTCTACGCGCCTTTGCCGATATGATCCCCGCGATCACCTCGAAAAAAGACAGCATGTACGAAGCCGCGAAACGTGGATTTTCAACCGCCACCGACCTCGCCGATTACCTAGTTCGCAAAGGCATCGCCTTTAGAGACTCACATGAAATCGTTGGTAAATCCGTCGCTTACGGCATTGAAACCGGCAAAGATTTATCGGATATGAGTTTGGAAGAATTACAACAATTCTCTAGTGAAATCACCGAAGACGTATTTGATGTGCTAACACTAGAAGGCTCCGTTGCCGCTCGTGACCATATTGGCGGGACCGCGCCGAATCAAGTGAGAAAGGCAGTTGTGACGGCGAGAGAGTTGCTACGAGACAGATGAATGCGTCATGCATCAAAGGATAGCTAGGCTATATGAACATACCAATATTCATTGCAGGCATACTTTGTCTAGTAGCATTTTTTGCGCATGCTTTTGTCGGTGACAAAGAATATAGGCAATTAAAACCTGCTCCTGATAGCGAAGACAAAATCAGAGAAACGTGGATTCAAGTGAGAAGCGGTTGGCATTGGGTCAGTGTTGATTTGTTGCTGTCTGGTGTCCTTCTTATTATTCTTGCGCTAACTAATCTCATTCAAGCCAAACAGGAAGTGTGTTTATTATTAAGTATTTATTACTTTATAACGGGTCTCGTATGGTTAAGTACAGTGGCTCTCTCCAAGAATAGTAGTAAACAATTATTCGTACTAGGCCAGTGGATTTTTTGCTTTATTGTCAGTGCGTTAGTTTATTACGGCGGTTTAGCCAATGCATAACACAGCATTTAAAAATCACCAAAAATATTGTGGGCTAAACTCGTTAATGCTCACCTTTTTATGACGGTAGTCAGTACCGTCATACTTATCATTTAAATAGTCGCTTGCCATGTAGGTAGCGATGCTTAATTGCGTTGATGGCTCTGTCTCACTTCTTCAGACAACCACACTTTAATTAACGATTGATACGGCATGTCTCGTTTATTCGCTTCAACTTTAATACTATTTAATAAGCCTTCCGGCAGCCGAAGCGAAATGGTTTTTGTTGAAGGTTTCAAGCTTGGCATAGACACTGGCTGGGCTTGCTTCCAGTCAAGATGATCACTGGAGTCATTGCTTTCCCAGAAAGCTCTTTCTTCGGCCTCGGTGCTAAATGTTGGTGTGTATTTAGCTTGCTTTTCATTAATGTTGCTCATAAGCCACTCTCTCTTTACGGTGCATATCACGGGCTGAAATAATGCGGATCAATGTGCCTTTTACTCTCAAAGTAAAGGTTATATGCAACAACCGAATACCCTCTGTTTTACCTAGTGCATGATAACGTGGCTCATTCTGGCTATGCCTATTGTCGGGCAACACCAGCAATGGCTGGTTAAAAAACGCCTGTTCCGCCTCAAACTGACTCACACCATGCTTTTCAACACTTTTTCTTGCGTTGCCATCATCCCACTCAAAACCTATTATTTGTGTCAAATCAATCATTTTTGTATATTATCATCATATACAAATAGCGCAAGTAATACCAACAAGAATGAAAGATACATAGCCTTAAGTTCTTTACTGCATTTTATGAAACCCATCCCCCCCCAACATAACGGGTAACCCCCGTGGTTTCTGGCTGCCAAGAAAACAAGTAGAGCCATTCATTGTTCACTAGCTGTGTAGCATGTCATGACGTTCGACGATGTCGCTAATCGCGGATTGCGGAGCGGCGATGTAGACTCAGCCCTTTGCGCTATCGCTCACAATTTGCAATCACATAACAATGCCTCACATAAGTAACATTAACCCTTAAACAGCCTATCTGTATGTTAAAGTCAGTACCATTAACCTTGACTCTTTCACCAAAACGCTAAGGACAATAAAGCATGAGTAATGAAAACATTCCTTTTCAAACCATAGACTGGTCAACAATTCCACGTACAGAGCATACCGGCACAACGGGAATGGCCTATTGGCAAACCATGCAATTTAATGGTTTGCGCGTTAGATGCGTAGAGTATTCGGAGAATTATTTAGCAGATCACTGGTGTGAAAAAGGCCACATTGTTTATTGCCTTAAAGGAGAGGTGATAAACGAGTTAACTGATGGTTCGCAATCTGTCTTAACAGTTGGCATGTCATATATCGTTTCAGATGAACTGAGTTCCCATCGCTCGATAACCAAAAACGGCTGCACCCTCTTAATTATTGATGGCGATTTTTTACAGCTTAAAAAATAAAACGGCTAAGTTGAGAATGACGTTTCACAAACTTATATCTTGTGTACAAGTAACATTAGGCATAGCGTCTGCCTCTAATCCACATGATGAAAAGACACCTCCGCACTAGATTGTTCGGTACACGTTCGTGACAGTAACTCGCCCAGTGTTTCATTCGTTTTAGTGCAGCGCCATACCTTATCGTCATATACCAAATGAAAACCGCCAGACTTAGCCGCCACCCAAATTTGATGGGTCGCCTGTTGCCGAGAAATAATCACTTGTGTGTTGGTATCTTCGCATTCAATGGTTAATACCCCCGATGCGTTTTCATAATCTAAAGCCACACCATTAGGCTCGCTCCAATTATCTAAAGTATCTTCTATTACCTCATAAAGGGCTTCTGCGATTTCGATGTATTCTGCGTTGTTCATAATATCCACCTAAATAGGGTTTTAGTCAGCTTAATTTATAATTCTACTAGAGCTAGAGCAGATTGGTATTATGTTTTAATTTAGAAACAGCTACCGGGAAAACTATTTTCTGATAGTTGTTATTTGAACCTAAAACCATTGATAATATAAGCTAGAGCTTGCTGCTGGACCATATTAGCTCCCTTGCCACTACAAAATAACATATAAAATGTTAGATCTACCATCATAGAATAATAAAACACAAAAGGATAAGTAATGAACAACTTCTACCCTGCCAGCCCTACAGATGTACCCAAACATATCACCCGTGCCAGTAAAACCTATAAACGCCATGCATGGCTGGCTATGCTGCTACTTTTAACGTTTGTGATTATCTACTTATCTATGACGGCTTGGTTTGCTTGGACTGCTTACTACTTAATTGTTAACGCTAACGCCGCACAATATCAACTCTTTAATATTGTAGGAGGGGCTTGCTCAGCACTTCTATCTGTTTTTATGCTAAGAGCTTTCTTCTTCTTTGAGCATAGTGGCGAAATAAATGACATGGAGGTTACGCAAGAGAAAGAGCCTGCATTATTTGATTTTTTACATCAATTAGCTGACGAAGCTGGAGCGCCGAGGCCTCACCGAGTATTTCTATCATCGCGAGTGAATGCAGCCGTTTTTTATGACTTAACTATTCTAAATCTGTTTTTCCCCTCAAAGAAAAATGTAGAAATTGGCTTGCCTCTAATCAACTGTTTAAACCTTGGAGAACTTAAGGCAGTACTTGCTCATGAGCTTGGTCACTTCGCTCAAAAGTCGATGGCCGTTGGTCGTTGGTCGTTGGTCGTTGGTCGTTGGGTATATGTTGCTCAACAAATTGCCGCCCATATTATTAGTAAACGTGATGCTTTTGATTCATTCCTAATAGGTCTAAGCCGCACAGACATACGTATTGCATGGCTGGGGTGGCTTCTTCGTATTATTGTTTGGTCAATACGTTCAGCAATGGAAACTCTTTTTAGCTTTGTCATTATGGCTCAACGAGCACTATCACGTGAAATGGAGTTTCAAGCAGATCGTGTTGCCGTGTCGCTTACAGGTAGCGACGCTTTAATTCACGCATTACATAAATTAGAAGCAGCTGACGATAGCTGGGAAAGAGCACTAGGTTTTATGCAGTCGGAATTAGGAAATAAGCGAGCGGTTAATAACTTATTTTTAGTGCAGCAGCGAGTTATTGAACATTTACGAAAAATTCTTGATGATGCAAGTTACGGAAAAGAACCCACCCTGCCAACAAAAAACCCTGAACAATTTCGTGTATTTAAACGAAAACTAGCCCAACCTCCTAAGATGTGGGCTACGCACCCTGAAAACACTGCGCGAGAAGAAAATGCAAAAGAAATTTACATTCGGGCTAACATTGATTCTCGTTCAGGCTGGGACTTATTTAACAACCCTAAGCAACTACAAGAAACGGCTACTGCTGATACGATTGAAAAATACACACCTAAAGACTCCTCTTTGACTATAGAGGATTGCACCTCTCACCTTGATGCGATGTATAACAAAAATGTATTTAACCCTAAATATCGTGGTACTTACCTAGGTCGTTCAGCTGTGCGTAACTATGCCTCTGTCCATGATATGTATGTCGATAACGGCATGCCCAAACTGCATGATTTTGACAACTTATATACAAAAGAAACAGCTGACCACATTGAACAATTAAACAACCTTAATGAAGAAAGGTTTCACCTTTCCTCTATCCAAAACGGTTCTATGAAAGCTCATGGTGGTATTGCTAGATTCCGAGGAAAAGAACTACAGAAAAACACTGCTGTCCGGTTTAAAAATTAAAGCGGGTTAAAGAAGTCCGACCCCCTTGGTGTGCGGTAAAATAGCAGCTTTCGAGACAGCAAATTTACCTCAGGGGATTCGGACATGAAGCATCGTAACA
>Ga0233426_10002536_pt1 | contig 15157 bp, 13 predicted proteins | sample SI_118_April2016_6_FD_179875 | JGI IMG/M metagenome (GOLD analysis project Ga0233426, IMG submission 179875) | Seawater microbial communities from Saanich Inlet, British Columbia, Canada - SI_118_April2016_10_MG | ecosystem: Environmental > Aquatic > Marine > Inlet | place: Canada: British... | reverse complement strand
GCGGTATATGCTGTTTTGATTGTTGTTGCGGGGCAGTGGCTCAGTGGTTGGCTCGATAGCCTGATGAGCACCGTACCGGACTGGTTGCAGGCCGTGGTTTGGCTGATTTGGCTGTTGTTTGCCGTGATGGCGATGGTCGTCACGGCGTTTACCTTCAACCTGCTCGCGAACCTGTTGGGGTCACCTTTTTACGGCTTGATCGCTGAAAGGGTGCTGGCGCAGGAACGCGGCGGGTCAGCTACCTTGACAAGGGCATCTACGGGCCAAGTGGCTTGGCAGAGTTTTTTGCGACAATTGCAGTTGCTGCGCTATTTGCTGCCTCGATCTTTGGGTATCGCGCTGTTGACCCTCATCGTCAGCTTTATTCCCGTTGTGAACCTGCTAGTGCCCGTGATCGCTGGACTTTGGGCAGCCTGGTCTTTAGCGCTGCAATATCTGGATTATCCAGCCGACAGTGATCGGGTATCCTTTGCGGCGCTTAGGCAACACTTGGGCGCCAACCGTTGGCAATCCTTGAGTTTTGGTTTCTCGGCGCTGCTGGCATCCTCATTGCCGATTGTAAATTTGTTGTTGCTGCCAGCGGCCGTGGTCGGTGGCGCGCTGCTCTGGTGTCAGCAGCATCAAGACGTTGAGCGCTAAAGCGGGATCAGAGTCACACAAAGATTGTGTGAGTCAAACTCAGGCCGGCAACATCGGTTTGTCCTGCAGGTTATAGCGTCGCTCTCTTTTAGGCTCGCAATTGTGTCGGCCTAGGCGCACTGTATTCGATTGTTGGAGCGCAATGATCCAAGCCGTCAATGCGGGTGGTGCGTTTGCAGTGATCAATGCGAGTACACTGAGGGCCCCTTTTAGAGCTTTCCGGGTTACTATTCTGCTCGATTTCAAATAACACGGTTTAGGCATTACGATGCGAGAAGATTTTTCCAATATCCTGGCCCGGGCAGCGGCGCGGAAGGGGGGGGAGCTGGCCCTGGCGCGGCTCATGCCCTATGTTGCGTCGCAGGAAGAACTCGTTGATCTGCCGGACGACCGCTATTTGGCTATGATGACCAAATGCATCAACCAAGCGGGCTTTAGCTGGAAGGTCATTGAAAATAAATGGCCAGAATTTGAACAAGCCTTTTTTGGCTTTGACCCGCTGAAGTTGAGCTACTTGTCGCCAGAGCAATGGGAGGCTTACGCCAGTGATCGCCGCGTGGTGCGCAACTGGCAAAAAATTAAGGCGCTTCAGGACAATGTTTTTTTTGTGCAGGATACGTCGCGGCAGTGGGGTAGTTTCGGAGCATTTATTGCACAGTGGCCGGTCACTGATCAGGTCGGCTTGATGGCGCACCTGAAAAAGCAGGCCTCGCGTCTTGGCGGCCAAAGTGCTTTGTGGTTTTTACGCCGGGTCGGCAAAGACTGCTTTATCTTGTCGCAGGATGTTGTCACTGCGCTGAAGGCCTCGGGCTTGGATATCGCCGAGCAACCCACCAGTAAACGCGACCTCGTTGCGATTCAGAACCGTTTCAATGAATGGCATGATGAGACGGGTATCCCGATGAGTTGCCTGTCTCGCATCGCAGCCTGTTCTATGGGCGACAATCATTTGAGTTAAAGAAGTAGCCTTGCAGGGCGGGAGTGCTTTGGGGCGCCGAATTCGGCCGAGTACCGATGCCTTGAGGGGTGCGTTAAAGCTTCTTAGGTATTGCGGCCTAGGCAGGGTCATTGGCCATTTGAGCGCCGCTTCGGTTAGATCTGGATTCTCCTTGTAGCCTGATTGGGTTGCTTTGCTGAGGGTCTCGTGTGGTACCCGTCTGCAGCCTGGTTGACTTTTGGCAGCAGGCCCTTCGGGTCGCGTCATCGCCCGTCGAAGGATGATATGCTCCGTGGTCTTAGAGATTGATCAATCGAGGAGCCTTGAGATGGCGCAATATATTGCAAACAAAGTGGCAACTACTGGCGCCGATGCGGCATTAGTGGATGAACGCGGCAGCACCACTTGGACGGAACTGAATACGCGGGTGAATCAGATCATTGCCGCCATGCGGAACGCAGGCATCGATTCGGGCGATACCATCGCAGTTTTCTCCGGTAACTGCCGAGAGTACTTAGAAATCATGGCAGCGGCGGCCCATTGCGGCGTGATCTACGTGCCGGTGAACTGGCATTTCACGACCGATGAACTGCAGTACGTGGTGGATGATGCGGGCTGTAAAATGCTGTTTGCTGAAGGCCAGTTTCATGAGGTTACGAGCGCCGTTAAGGGCAGTAATGGTCAACCCCTCACGCGAATTGGCATTCGGATGACGCCCGAGCAAACAGCAGCTGACGGCTTTACCGATTATGAACAGTTCTTGGCGGCGCAACCGTCTGATGAGCCCGAGGCCCAAACTCTAGGCGGTCCGATGTTCTATACATCGGGCACGACCGGTCGGCCAAAGGGCGTTCGCTCAAGTGCATCAAAAGCGGCGATGCCGGTTGAAATGCTGGAACTGATGGGCGGCAGCATGGCGCAAATGCTCGGAATTCCCAATACCGGGCGCACCTTTGTTTGCGGGCCGCTGTATCATTCCGCGCAATGGGCTTTTTCGTTCTTAGTCCTGATGACGGGCAGTCAAATTGTGACGCGGCATCGCTTTGATGCAGCAGAATCTTTGGCTTTAATCGACGCCCACCGGATCACCAACGTGCACTTAGTCCCGACGCAATTTAGTCGCTTTTTGAAACTGGACGATGCGGTCAAGGCCAACTTTAAGGGTGCGTCTTTGCAAGTCGTTTGGCACGGCGCAGCACCTTGCCCGCCCATGGTAAAGCGTCAGATGATCGAGTGGTGGGGCCCGGTGATCAATGAATATTATGGCTCAACGGAAGGCTCGATCGTCACGACCGCGACCGCTGAAGAGTGGCTTGCGCGGCCCGGGACCGTTGGAAAACAGTCGGCGATGGTTGAAATCACAATCGTGGATGAAGATGGCGCGGTGCTCCCGGTGGGTGAATCCGGTGATATCTACGTGCGTAATCTCATGGGGTCAGATTTTGAATACCACAACGAACCTGAGAAAACTGAGGCAGTGCACTTAAAACCGGGGGTCTTCACCTTTGGCGATGTCGGTTATTTCGATGAAGACGGGTATCTGTATTTGAGCGACCGGAAAATCGACATGATTATCTCGGGCGGCGTTAATATCTATCCTGCAGAAATTGAGGGCGTGCTGGCAACCCATGCCTTGGTGCAGGATGTTGCAGTCTTCGGCATTCCCAATGAGGAATTTGGCGAAGAAGTCAAAGCGGCCGTAGAGCTGGTGCCTGGTACAGCGGTTGATCCAGCCTTGGCCGAGACGCTTGCGGCCTTCTGCCGCGAACATTTGGCCGGCTACAAAACCCCTAAGAGTTTTGATTTCGTCGAGAATATGCCACGGCATGAGACCGGAAAATTGTATAAGCGCAAGTTACGCGATCCATACTGGGAAGGGACCGGACGGTTGATTTAATCGGCTTGGGCTCGTGGATGCGCGATAACGGATGCCGCAGCAACGCGGCCTTCTCCGGGCGTTTTTTGGGTAGGACGTTTTTGATCCAAGGGGAGGCGCTTGTGCTTAGCCACATGGCCGTTTTTCGGGACATTTTTACTATTGGGGCCTCGCGCGCCCCCTAAAACGGCAGGGTTAAAGTGCGAGAATCCGTTATCGATTAGTCCATTGTGCCGCGCAGATTATGCTGAACACCTTGTAGGAAGTTACGTAGGACCTGATCTTGACACTTTCGATAGTGCTTATGATCGGGTCGCCTAAAGAATGCGCTCAATTCATGTTTGCTGAACCGAAAATCTGCAAGTTTCATTAGTTCCAAAACATCCTCTGCTTGTAAATCTAGGGCAATTTTCAGTTTTTTAAGAATAATGTTGTTCGTTAGGCGTTCTTCTGGCTCAGGCTGCGCACCCTCGCGCCGGCCCCGGCGGTCGTTTATGAGGCCGTTTAAAAAAGTGGCCAATTCAATATCCAAGCAGCTTTGATGATCCTCATCCTCTTCGGGCTTGAGCCAGTCGCAAACCAGTTCTCGGGTAACGGTGAGGTCTCCCGCGGCAAAGAGGGCCATCATTTCTGTATCGCTAAAATCGAAGGCATAGCGAATGCGTCGCAGGATATCGTTATTGGTCAAAGTCGGTCCTAGGTTTGGTGGTGCAATCAAGACAAATGAGGGCGCAGGCGCCGCAGGGGTTAGCTTATAGATCGCAGCGGTTTAGGGGAAGGTTGGGTATCCGACTTAGCGTAATGCGGCGGCAGGTTGAATGTTGAACGTCAGGGGGTATGCCGCGTAGTTGGGTTGTTCTGTTTAAACCTGCTAGGCGTCAATGGCCTAAAAGGCTTCTAAATTGCCATCCACATTAAGCACTTGCCCGGTCACGCGGCGCGCTTGGCTCGACGCTAAAAAGCACGCCATATCGGCAATGTCCTCTGCATCGATAAAGGTCTTGAGCGAGTTCGACTTGGTATAGCGGCTGCGGATTTCCGCTTCGGTGACCCCTTTTTCGCGGGCCTCAGCGGTGATCACTCGATCCATGCGGTCACCGGCAACACTGCCCGGACAAATCACATTGGCTCGAATACCCCAGGGGCCGAGTTCCATGGCAAGCGATCGCGTGAGGCCGATTACGGCGGATTTCGATGCGGCATAGGGCGTTCTTAAGGGATAACCATGCCAGCCTGCGGTTGACGCAATATTGATCAGGTTACCACTTTTCTGATCTTTCATGATCGGAACGGCTTGGCGTGAAAACAGGAACATCGCATCGAGGTTCACGGCCAGGCATTGGCGCCACTCCGCAAGGGTAATGTTTTCAATGCCTGCCGTTGGTCCCGCGATACCCGCGCAGTTCACCAGCACATCGAGACGACCAAGCTTGCTCAGATGCGCTGTCATGGCCTCGTTCACGGCGCGCTCATCGGAGACGTCAAGGCAGGTTGCCTGAAATTCAGGATTGGCTTGGGTGACACTTGCGAGCGCTTTTTGGTCTTGATCAACTAGATGAACGTCGGCCCCGGTTTGTCGAAAGGCCTGGGCAATGGCGAGGCCAATACCTGAGCCGCCAGCGGTCACGATTACGGATTGGGTCATGAAAGGACACTCGTTCAAAGATTAAGCACTCAGTATAATCGGGCGTCGGTTGCGTGGGTAGATTGACGAGGCCAAGCGACCCAAATAGGCCAGTCAAAAAACTGGCTGGCTTTTCGTCAGAAAAAAGGCTGGATAGGGTCTCGTGTAAGGCGGATTGTTGCAGGGTCCGACTGGATGTTGGTTTTACATCAAGTGTCCTTTGATAGAGCCGCCGGCATCACGGATAAAAAAGGCTTGATGAGCCCAGGCTTAAACGCCATCACAATTGATGCAGACCTTACTTCTATAAAAAGGTCGCGTTCGGCTTGGGCGCAAGGGGGTCTTGATAAGGCGCCTTGTGCGGCCGCAAGTGCAGCAGGCCAAAGTTCTCGGCGAACCGGGTGGTGGTGGCCCACAGATGATCCCCAAACAAGAAGGGCTCGAAGGATTCAATCCCGGGTAAGGGCAATGGCTCAATTCGGGCAGTGGGACGGGGTTCAAAAAAGAAGGGAATCGAAAAGCGCTCGTGATCGACCGGTATGACCCCATGCTCGGTCGCTTTGATCTTGCCGCCGGTCCAGCGCTGTAGAAGCCCCCCAAAATTGACCGCCAGACTGCCTTCTTCGGCCGGCACGTTAATCCATTCTTTATCGCCGTTTTTAGCCTGCAGGCCGAGGCCCCCCGAGACCGGCGCTAAAAGGGTCAGCAGCCCAGAATCGACATGTTCGCCGCGGGTGGCTTTGAGGGCGTCTGAGATCGGTAAATTCTCTCGGGGTAAGTATCGGAGCAATCGCAAAGTCGAGATGCCGTCTTCGAAAACGCTTGAAAAAATCGTCTCGGGGATCCCAAGACTTCTTGATAGTGAGGCTAAAAGCGCAAGACCAATAGACTCCATCGCCAAAAAATAGGCACTGGCCACGGCATTAAAACCGGGTAGATCGGCTTCATCGGGTAATGGCGTCGGTTGATAGAGCAAGTCATCGCTGTGATCCGGTAGCGCGCGCACGATGTCGGGCCCGATCTCATAACCTTCCCGGCTGAGGGTCGGCCCAGAGTGCAGGGGAAACCAGCCCCGATACAGATTCGGATTGTTCGGCTCAAAATTATTCTTCCACAACGGGCGCTGCTTGGCCTCAGGCAAGCTGAACAACCGAATAAGCGACGCTTTGGCCGTGTGATCGATCGCGCTTGGCGCTGGCATGCCGGTAATGGTTAGAAACCCGATCTCTTGGGCCGCAGCAAAAATTGCGGCATCGACTGCGGCGCGCGCTGAGAGGTCTTCGGCAAACAGCGGGGCGATATTGATCTGGGGAATTAAGGCGATGCCCATGACCCTAAACCTCGTTCAGGCGTTTGTTGCGATCAAGCACGCGCAGGCGAGATTCGATCTCCTCGCGCTCGAGATAGCAGCCGCGGAACCAGCGCGCGCCTTCGCTTGGGTCAAAACCATCGCGGCCATGGAATATCCGCCGATTATCGAAGCCTACGAGGTCACCCGGCGCCAGACGGAACCGGATTTGGAAGTCGGGATGATCGGCGTAGTGATGCAACAACGACGTTGCCTCATGAAAGCGTTTAATGGTGGTGATATCGCCGGTCATCGGCGCTCGCAACCAATAGGTGAACCGCACGGTCGTCAGATTACCTCGATAATCGGTTTCAAAGATCGGAACTTCATAGCGATACTCGGAGTCTTTATCTTTGTTGACAAACATGACTGGGTGATTCGTTAGAAAGGCATATTGCTCCGGGTGGTCCTGTCGAATTCGTTCGGCGATGGCGAACCCGTCGGATAAAATGCTGGCGCCTTGGCTTACCTCATTGGCCATACAGAAGAAGAACTGGATACCGGGTTGATTCTCACGGGTTGCAAGATCCGTATGCGCGCGAAGAGGTTGGGCGGTGTAGGCGTTGGAGTTGGTATCCGCCTTGTTTTCAACGTCATATAGCCGGCCGAAGTTCGTGGCACGGATGGGGCCAATCCGATCAATCACCGTTTCAAGGGTGCCCGGGGCAACTGGCAATTGCTCGATCAAGCCCACGCCATAGGCCCGCATGGCGCCAAGCCAGCCCTCGAAAACCGTGTTATCGGCAATGTTGCGGCCATCAAACCGGGGTGGCACGGACCGATCCTTCGCGGTCCAGAGAACCCGATCAGGCAAGGTGTACTGTGGGCGTGGATTCTGCGGGCAGTGGGTGCGCAGCCAGCCTGGGTGATAGGCGCTGGTTAAACCCTCGGCTTCAAAGGTCACCTGAACCCTGCCGTCCGCTGCAATGCTGGCGGATGACAGCGCCACGTTATCGGGCAGGTCGATGATCGCGAGATTTTGCTCGCGGGTCTGATGATTAAAGGTAATGGGGTCGAGACTGTATTCTCGTAACCAGAGTAGGGGGTAGGTGCTCTCGGCGCCGTCATCCCAGGTGACAACCAGCGCCTCAGCGGTAATCTGTAATGCGGTCGGCAGATGCTGGATCGGATAGTGATCAAAATCGGGTACAACTGGGGTCATCATGGGCTCCTTCGGTCGTTGATCACCGTGACGCGATGCATTTTTCGGTATTCTGGAAGATAGTCGGCGACGGCATAATGTTGGGTCACCCGATTATCCCACAAGGCGAGCGCATTGGGACGCCAGTGGTAGCGCACCTGGAACTCGGGTTGATTGGCGTGATCATACAAATACCGCAGCAGACGATCACTCTCTGACTTCTTGAGGCCAACAATGTGTTGGGTAAAAGACGGGTTCACGTATACAAACGTGCGGCCCGTCACAGGATGGATTTGGATGATTGGGTGCACCGCCGAGCCAGTATCGAGTAGCGCTTGATTGACCGCCTTAACATCCATTTCGGGTCCTAAAAAGTCGTTACGAAAGGTGCCGATATCGTGGATCGCTGATTTTCCTTGAAGCAAAGTCTTCATGTGATCGGGTAGCGCGTCGTAAATCGCGTAAAGGTTCGCCCAGAGAGTATCGCCGCCGGTCTTCGGTACCTGCTTGGCGTAAAGAATCGACATAAAGGGCGGATTTGGCCGAAAGGTCAGATCGGTATGCCAATCGTTGGTATCGGGCGGGCGATCACCGTCGTTTTCAAGCGCCACAATTTCTGGGCAGCCTTCCAGGGTTTGGTAGACCGGGTGCGGCACATCGAGCGCGCCAAACTGTAACGCAAAATCAATTTGCTCGGCCGGCGTAAGGACAAGATCCTCGATAAAGACCACAAGGTGTTCGATGAGGGCGGTGTAAACCTGCTCGATCGCGTCGCGTTTTGTTGCGCTGCCAGCACGCAGTGCGCCAGCTAGATCGAGCGTAAGGGTTGCGCCAATCGTTGGGGTGTTGCGCACGAGGTTGATGTTCATCTTGTCGGCGGCTCCAGCAAGCGGGGTGCTAACCGCGCAAAAATTTTTGGCGTATCCGCCGTTTGAAATCCGGGCCTGGGCGCTGTCTTAGGTTTAGCGGCACGATCCCTCAAACGATGCGGCTGGGGATTCACAGTGCGCCCTAGGGCGTTAGCTTGCAGGACCATCATTGCGCGCTGCGCCGTCTTGGGCGGTTGCTGGCGTTTGCGGTGGAATCAGCGCGCCGGCGCCGGTTTGGTAACGACTGAGGGCCTGCATGATATCAATCAAACACTGATCACGCAGCGTCTCAAGGTCTTCAATGGTTTGCGCGCCCGCTTGCTCGGCAGTGCCCGTGACCATCTTGTCAATCAGACTATCTGTCAGTTCCGGGGCTTGCAGCTTGGTCCAAGGTAATTTCAGCGCGGGCCCGAATTGCTCGAGCATATGTCGCATGCCGGATTCGCCGCCGGCCAAGTGAAAGGTCAAGCACGTCCCCATAAACGCCCAGCGCAAACCGGGGCCGTAAATGATGGCTGCATCCAGTTCTGCGGTGGTTGCAACATCGTCGTTCACGAGATGCAGCGCTTCGCGCCAAAGTGCCTCTTGCAGGCGGTCGGACAAATAGCCTTCGATCTCCTTCCTAACCACCAGCGGCTGCATGCCGAGACTGGCATAAAAAGCTTTTGCCGTCTCAATGGTTTGCGGGGCGGTCTGCTCACCGCCCACCAGTTCAACCAATGGGAGTAAATAAACGGGATTAAAAGGGTGGCCAATCAGCATGCGCTCGGGATGCTGGGTTGCGGTTTGAATCTCGCTCGGCAACAGCCCGGATGAGCTCGATGCGATGATCGTCTCGGGGGCGGCGGCCGCATCGATTTGGGCATGCAGCGAGCGCTTGAGCTCGAGGTTCTCGGGCGCGGATTCTTGGACTAAAAAGACCCCCTCACAAGCCGCTTCCAATGAGTCGGAAAACGCAAGGTTGTCCATCGATGCCGAGGGCGCAAGCCCTTGGGCGGTAAGGGTAGGCCAAAGGCTCGTGAGCTTGGCGCGCATCTTGTCCTCAAATCCGATTGAGGGATCCCAGACCTTCACGCGATGGCCGTTGGCTAAAAAACGTGCTGCCCAGCCTGTGCCGATCACGCCGGTCCCGATGATCGCGATCGTTTTCATAGCGCGAGTTTAACGCGGGCCTCAGCGGGGCTGAGGGTCCGGGCACCCATGAGTTCAAGGATTTGACGGGCTTTTTCAACCAGCTGGGCATTTGAGGCCAAAACACCACGTTCAAGGTAGAGGTTATCCTCAAGGCCCACTCGGACGTGACCGCCCAGTAAGGCGGCTTGCGCAACCATAGGCATTTGATCCGCACCCAAGCCAAAACTGGCCCAGTTGGCGCCTGCAGGGAGGTGTTCCACCATATTTTTCATGCTGCCGGTATCACAGGGTGAGCCCCAAGCAACGCCCAAACACAATTGAATGAGGGCTGGGTTATCGATGAGGCCTTCTTCGATCAGCTTGTTAACGAACCACAGTTGACCCGTATCAAAGATTTCGAGTTCGGGTTTAACGCCGAGTTCTTGAATGCGTTTGGCGCCAGCGCGCAGCATGTCCGGTGTTGAGACGTAAATCAGTGAGCCTTCCCCAAAGTTTAAGGAGCCGCAGTCGAGGGTGCAGATCTCTGGCAGCATCTGTTCGATGTGCGCAAGGCGCTCCAAGGGCCCAACCAGGTCAGTTTCATTGCCAAACGCCAACGGCTTCTCGCCGGGGCCGATATAAAGGTCGCCGCCCATGCCGCCGGTTAAGTTAATGATGACGTCGGTCTCGGAGGCGCGAATGCGGTCCACTACCTCTCGATAGAGTTCGGTATCGCGCGTGCCGTTACCCGTTTCAAGGTCTCGGACGTGGCAATGAGCGATCGCGGCTCCGGCCTTGGCGGCCTCGATGGCAGCGGTTGCGATTTGCTTCGGCGTAATCGGTAGGTCGGGGTGTCGACTGGCAGTATCGCCAGCACCCGTGATGGCACAAGAAATGATGACTTCGCGATTCATGAACGATTCCTAGATTCTATTCGGGTCAATATACCAAGCTCTGTGAGGCTCGACCATGTTAGAGTCATTCGACACCCTAATTATCATCATGTTAGTGAGAAAAATTCATGAAAGCTGGATTAATTTTGTTGGGATTCTGGTTGCTCGCGGGAACGGGGCAGGCGTTTTCTGCTGGGTTGCCTGATGGACTGCCTGGCACCTTCGACAGTTTAGGGCCAACCGTTCAGCAACTTCCCTTGGCCAATGGCCGTCAGGTGCATTTTATCGATGATGGTGCAGATCTGGGCTTGCCGGTGGTCTTTGTTGGGGGGTTAGGCACCTCCGTGCGGGTGATTCGGCTCTTGGATTTTTTACGGTCGATGCGCGCTGGACTTAATATTCGGATGATCAGCATCGAGCGTAACGGATATGGCCAAACTGCTTTTGATCCCAAGTTGGGAATGGCCGATTTTTCCGCTGACGTTGAAGCGGTCTTGGCGCACCTCGGCATTGATCGTTTTGCACTCTTCGGAATCTCTGGTGGGGGGCCTTATGTCGCTAAAATCGCATCCAGAAACCCGACCCGGGTGTTATCAATTCATATGGCGGCGACATCACCGTCTTTAGGGCAGCCCTCGCGCTGCGGCACGGCATCACCTGCCAGTGTGTATCGCGATCTGTTGTCCCAGCCCATGGCGTTTTTTGGTTTTCCGAAGGATTCGCCCATGCACCAGGTGGCGGGCTTTCAAGATACCGCGTTTGAGGAGGCCGCGCGGGCGCACAATGCGCGTGGGCAACAGGCGGATCCTGCGCCACTGGATCATGAAATTGGTTTGTACTGCGCCGAGGGTATGATCAACAATGACGAGGTGAGCGCGCCGTTGTTTGTTTACCAAGGCGGAGCCGATGCGGTGCTTGACCAAGCAGGCTCAAGAGCTTGGGAAAAGGCATTTCCGGCCGCGCCCCTCGTGCTTCGAGCGTATCCGGGAGAAGGTCACGATGTGCAGTACCGGCATCTTGATCAAATCCTCTTAGATATTGCAGGATATGGCGATAATATATTGATTTGTAAAGATAATATAAATTCTATGGTGGCGTCCGAAGCGGACGCTCAGGCAGCCGGCACGATACTGGGTCATTGTGCTTGGACGAGCCAATAAGGTTCTCATCGAGATGTTGAGAGAGTTCACAGTATGCAGACTACGCGCCTGTGAGCGCAAACATTGGGTAAAGGATTTGAGGGGGCGTTTGAGATGTCGGTGATCGTTTTAGATGGCGGGATGGGGGTTGAAATTGCCAAGCGTTATGCACCGGCAAAACAAGGCCTCTGGTCGGCGAGTGTCTTGCTAGACCGCCCCGACATTGTGATGGACGTGCATCAGGATTTTATTCGCGCCGGCGCGCGCATGATCATTACCAATACTTATTCAACGATTCCGAGCTATCTTGGCAAAGCGGGTCGAGCAGAGGAGTACCTCGCGCTGACTACGCTGGGCGGAACGCTGGCGCGCCGCGCGGCCGATGACAGCGGTGAATCGGTGCAGGTTGCGGGTTCGTTACCGCCTTTGTCCGAAAGCTACCGGCCGGATCTTGTGCCGGCGGTTGAGACGTCCTTACCCATCTACCGAAACCTGGTTGAGGCGCTGGCGCCGAATGTGGATTTGTTTCTTTGCGAGACGATGTCTTCTGCGGTGGAAGCGCATACTGCGGCAAGTCAGGCCAAAGCCTTCGGTGGTGGCAAACCGGTTTACGTGTCCTGGACCTTAAACGAGGCGCCGGGGGCTGGGTTGCGTAGCGGGGAGACCCTGACCGAGGCCTTCCATCATCTGGAGGCGCTAGCGGTCGATGGCTTTTTAGTAAATTGCACGAGCCCAGAGGCCATCGAGGCTGGCATTATCGAGCTGAAGGGGTTAACGAACAAACCGTTGGGCGGATATGCCAATCGGGTTAAAGCGGTCCCCGAGGGCTGGACCTTGGATAATGAGCTTACCAACGAGCAGCGCGAGGACATCACCGCGGCATACTTTGTCGAGTTGTGTCTGCGTTATGTTGCCAGTGGCGCAACCATTGTCGGCGGCTGTTGTGGTATAAGCCCGGACGATATTGGCGCCCTAAGTCAGGCGCTGGCGGCCCATTCATGATGCGTCATCAAAGCCGGGTTGAAGGCGGCGCGCGCGGATGCTGAGACTCATTGCACGACGCTTACTCTTTGCAGTGGTTACCCTTTGGGTGGTTTCGATCGTCGTTTTCAGCGCCATTGAGCTGTTGCCTGGGGACGCGTGCCAAGCATTTTTAGGGCAGATGGCGCAGGGCAAGCGGTTGGAGAATTGTCGGGCGGAGCATAATTTAAACGCACCAGCTTATGCACGCTATAGCAATTGGGCGATTGGGCTGGCCTCTGGTGATTTGGGCAAGAGCATTAAGCGCAGTAAACCGCTCGAGGAGATCATTGGTCCGCGATTTCGTAATACGGTGATTTTAGGGTTAACCGCGGCACTGGTAGGGATTCCCTTGGCCATTCTGTTAGGGGCGCTGGCGGCTTTGTATCGCGATCGACGGGCGGATCTTTGGATCTCTTTTATTGCGATTTTTTGTATGACCGTACCGGAATTCATTACCGGCACGCTGCTCATCTCCTTTTTCAGTGTTTGGCTCGGTTGGTTGCCGGGTATTGTCATCATGCGGGCCGATGCGCCGTTATTGGACGTATTGTCCAAGATTGTGCTGCCCGTCATGACGCTAACACTGGTCATGGTTGCGCATATTATGCGGATGGTTCGCACCAGTATGATTGATGTACTGGCTTCTGATTTTGTGATGATGAGCCAACTTAAAGGCGTCTCGCGCCTGCGCCAGGTTGTGATGCACGCGCTGCCCAATGCCTTGCTGCCCACCATTAATTTGATTGCGCTCAATATCGCCTGGCTCATGGGTGGGGTGCTGGTGGTTGAGGTGGTCTTTAATTATCCGGGGATTGGCCGATTATCGGTTAACGCAATTTCAGACCGGGACTTTCCATTGGTGCAAGCGATTGCGCTGCTGATGGCGAGTTTGTATGTCGCCTTAAATCTGATTGCTGATTTGTTAGCCCTCGTGCTCAATCCGAAACTTCGAACGCGTGGGGCGAAGGTATGAGTTCGGTCCGTGCGATGCTGAAAGGGGTGATGGCTACGCGATCCGGCAAAATAGGGGTGGTGTTAGTGGGGTTTCATTTACTGCTCGCATTGATGTCGCCTTGGCTCGTGCCCTATGACTTTGACGCGCAAACTGCGCTGATTGATCATGCCGGGCCGTCGCTTGCGCACTGGGCAGGGCTCGATACGCTGGGTCGGGATGTGTTGACTCGGACCATGCTCGGCGGTCGCGAGGCATTGCTGGTGACGATTTTTGGTACCGGCTTGGCTGTGGTTTGGGGCAGCTTTTTTGGTGTGCTCGCGGGCTACCTGGGGGGGCGAATCGATGAGCTTATCATGCGCTCGGTGGATATCTTTTTGGCCATTCCTTGGATGATCTTTTTGCTGCTGGTGATCGCAAGCTTTGGTAATGCGCCGATCGTTATGATCTTAACGCTAGGATTTTTCTATGGCATTGGGGTGGTGCGCATGGCTCGGGCGGCAACCCTCGAAGTGGTAGTGAAAGACTATGTGCTCGCGGCAAAGGCCCGAGGCGAAAGTCCCCTTAGCATTATGATGACTGAAATCTTGCCGAACGTGCGGGATGTTTTGATGGTCGAAAGTGCGATGCGCTGGTCCTGGATGCTGCTAGCCTTCAGCGCTTTGTCTTTTTTAGGCTTTGGGGTGACGCCGCCGACGCCGGATTGGGGCCTGATGATTGCCAATTCGCGAATTTACCTCGCCCTGGCACCCTGGCCTGTTTTGATGCCGATGATTGCTCTGAGTTCATTGATTATTGGGATCAACCTCACGGCGGACGCACTGGCTAAATCGCTTGGCGTTGACAAGACGACGAGGGCGCTGGTGTGACGGCGTCGTTACTCTCGATTGAAAACCTCTCGATTGGCTTTTCCGGGCTGAAGGATCAACCCATCTTTATAGTTCGGGACGTTAACTTGACCCTTGCTGCGGGCGAGACCTTGGGCTTGGTGGGTGAGAGCGGCTGCGGTAAAAGCTCGCTCCTGCTTGCCATGATGGGATACTACAAGCAGGGTCTCGGGCGGTTAAGGGGCAGCATCGCTTATGATGGGCAAGACCCGGGTTTGGTTTCCTCGCAACAGTTGCAAGCCTTGCGGGGCGGCGGAATGGCCTTGATCCCGCAAAATGCCGGTCAGGCCTTAACGCCAACCTTGCGAATCAAAGCCCAGATGGTCGAAGTGCTTCGGCTGCATTCTGATCTTGCACCCGGCGCTTGGCATGCACGGTGCCTTGCCTTGTTCGAGCGGGTGAAGCTGCCAGACCCTGAACAAATACTTGAGCGCTACCCGCACGAACTCTCAGGTGGCCAGCAGCAGCGCGTGGCCATTGCGATGGCCCTAGCCGGGGAGCCGGATTTGTTGCTGTTGGATGAGCCCACAACCGGCCTTGATGTGACAACGCAAGTCGGGGTGCTGGCGTTATTGCAGGAGATCTGCCGAGACCTGAACACCGCGATGGTTTATGTCAGCCATGATATTCAAGTCATTAGTCAGGTCTGCAATCAGATTGCGATTATGTACGCCGGTGAGATTGTTGAGATGGGGCCTCGAGCAGATCTTTTGACC
>Ga0233426_10002534_pt1 | contig 15162 bp, 18 predicted proteins | sample SI_118_April2016_6_FD_179875 | JGI IMG/M metagenome (GOLD analysis project Ga0233426, IMG submission 179875) | Seawater microbial communities from Saanich Inlet, British Columbia, Canada - SI_118_April2016_10_MG | ecosystem: Environmental > Aquatic > Marine > Inlet | place: Canada: British... | reverse complement strand
TTTAGTTTTGTTTGCCACTCAGAATACAAAGCCACTTCCCCTCCTGCAATTATTCCTGTAAGCAGAATAAAAAAACTAACAATTCCATATACTAACTTAGAAATAAATCCTTGTTTTTTCAGGAAGGAATTAATCCAAATCAATACTACTATTAGCACCAATAGATAACTAATAAAAGAAACATCCAAAGGAATACTTTTAGGCAGAATAGTTAATATTTCTACAAATGATACTAACTTAATTTCATCAATAAAATATAAAGCAAAAATGATACGATTTACCAAAAAGAAAATAAGCCAAAAAATAATAAAACGAAAAGTATAATTAAGGTATTTCATCTATGCTTTTAGTAATTCAATAATATTTCCAAAGGAATTCTCTAGCTTTTGAGCAATATCTTCTTTGTTAACCCAACAAACTTTAGTAATTCCTTCTTCAGTCTGGGGTGTCAAATTCCCTTTAAAATCTGTTTTCATTTCAAACCAATAGGTGCGTTTCAGTATTTTTTGTGCGTTTAGTTCGTAAACATGGTAAGTATCTTGCAAAGGCCTACTAATACTTAATCCTGAAATCCCACATTCCTCTTCTACTTCACGAATTGCACACTCTTTTATATTTTCACCTTCTTCTAATTTTCCTTTTGGCAAATCCCATTTTCCATTTCTAAAAATCATAAGCAATTGGTTTTCATAATTATAAACCAACCCTCCTGCAGCTTGAATTAAGGTGAATTTATCGCAAAAATTTTCCCAATTATCTGTTATAATTTCTAGGCTATTATTAATGTAAACTTTATATTTTTGCGGCATGATATACGATATTGATATTGCTAAACAAGTTGCGAAATCTTTATTGCAAATAAACGCAATTATTTTACAACCCAACAATCCTTTTAAATGGGCAGCAGGCTGGAACTCTCCAATCTATTGTGATAACCGAAAAACACTTTCTTACCCTGAAATAAGAAATCATATTAGACAAGGGTTATCCGCTATTGTAAAAAACCATTACAAAGGAGCTAATGTAATTGCAGGTGTTGCAACAGCAGGAATTCCTCATGGTGCTTTAGTAGCTGAAGAATTAGGTTTGCCTTTTATTTATGTTCGTTCAAAAGCAAAAGAGCACGGAAAACAAAATCAGATTGAAGGGCATTATGAAGAAGGTCAATCTGTTATTTTAGTGGAGGATTTAATCAGTAGCGGAAAAAGTAGCTTAGATGCTGCAGCTACTTTAAAAGAAGCTGGCATGCAAGTGAAAGGAATGGTTTCTATCTTTACTTATGGTTTTGATGCTGCAACTGAAAACTTTAAAAATGCTGACTGTGAGTATGTTTCATTATGCGACTACAACACTTTACTACCACAAGCAATTGAATCACAATATATTGAAGAATCAGATCTAGCCATCCTGAAACAGTGGAGAGAAAACCCTTCAATCTGGAAAAAATAAAACTATGGCAACATTCACATCACCAGAAGTAATTGTTAATAGAAGTGCAGAAGATTTCTTCACTAAAATTGGAGACCTTAATAACCTAAAGGACATTATGCCTTCTTCTATTAAGGATTTTGAAAGCACTGAAACAACTTGCTCCTTTAAAATGAAAGGAATGCCAGCATTAAACCTAGAGTTAGGAGAAAAAATACCTTTTTCAAAAATTTCATTAACCGCTAAAGGAAGTCAAGTTCCTTTTTCTTTGGATTGTTTTATTACTGAAAAAGGAGAACAATGTCAAGCTCGTTTAGAAATTAATGCTGAATTAAATATGATGATGAAAATGATGGTTGAAAAACCATTAACTCAATTTCTAGATGTACTTGCCTCTAAAATGGAGCAGTTCTAAAATAAGAATTTTACTTCTTGGTTATTAAACTTAGCAATACTATCATCTTCAAGTTGGATAAGTAATTTTCCACTTTGGCTCACCCCTTTTATTATCCCCATAAACTTTTGATTAGCACTTTCAAAAGCAGCTACTTTATCTTTTAAAAACAAAGCAGAAAGATATTCCTGTTCTTGATAAAATCCATCCCTAAATTGTTTTATTCTATCAGATAAAAACTGCAATAATTGTATTTGAATTTTATCAATATCAAACTCTTTACTTAAAAGCAATTGCAAAGAAGTAGCTTTTGGTAAATATTCCTCAAAATTCAGTTGATTAATATTTAATCCTATACCAATTACACTATGGCTTATTAAATTGCCTTTTAGCTTGTTTTGAATCAATATTCCTGCAATTTTTTGCTTATTAACCAAAATATCATTTGGCCATTTTATTTTAGGATTTAACCCTAAACTCTTTAGTAAATCACAAACTGATAAAGCTACTATTTTACTAATTACAGCTTGGTTATTACTATTAATATTTGGCTCAATAACTACTGAAAGCAACAGATTTTCATTGGCATTGCTTTCCCAAGCTTTACCTCTTTGCCCCTTCCCACCACTTTGGTAGTTGGCAGTAACTACTAATCCTTCCTTAAAAGCAGGTGTTTCTTTCAAACTTAAAGCGTATTCGTTAGTAGAATTTATAGCTTCTAATTTAATATGATTATTGGTAAACAAAGCAGCTTATCTATTTCAGAAATTATTGGTTTAAAAAATGTATTTTCGCAAACGCAAATCTAAAAATAAATATGGCTAAAAAAATTGATGCAACAAATATTCTATTAGAAAACATAATAGATGCAATACAAGAGGTAAAGGGACAAGATATTATTTCTTTAGATTTAAGAAAATTAGATTCAGCAATTTGCAAGTATTTTGTAATCTGCACAGGAACATCAAACACGCAAGTAAAAGCAATTGAAGGGAGTATTAAAAAATTGATTTCAAAAAATCTTGGAGAAAAGCCATTTCATATTGAAGGAGGCAATATTGGCGAGTGGATTTTAATTGACTACTCAGATATTATCGTGCATGTATTCCAAGAAAAAACAAGAACTTTTTACAACATAGAAGACTTTTGGGGTGATGCTGAATTCAAAACTTATAAGAATTAAAAAAAAATTAATGGATAACAAACAAAAATCAGGATTACCAAAAGGATTTAAGGGATTTAAATTCAAAATTTATTGGGTTTATGCTCTTATTTTTATCTTTTTTATTGGCTTACAATTAGTAGGTACTGAGGTTACAAAACCTACCAATTGGCAAGAATTTAACCAATCCATGTTGCAGAATGGTAAAGTTGAAAAAATTGTAATTGTAAATAAGGAAAAGGCCTACATTCACATTAAAAAGGAATTTTTATCTGAAGAACAATTTAAAGAAGTAAGTAAAAAGGCATTTGGTGACGCACCAAATATAGGCCCTCATTATTATTTTGAAATAGGATCAGTTGAAACCTTTAATGATAATTTAAAAGAGGCGCAATCAAGTTTTGATAATGATGAAAAAATATCACCATTTTACGAAACTAGAAAAGATGTATTTGGTGATATACTCGGTTGGATTTTACCTTTAGCATTCTTTATTTTCATTTGGTTATTCATCATGAAAAGAATGGGTGGTGGAGCTGGTGCAGGTGGTGGTCAAATTTTTAACATTGGTAAAACTCAAGGTAAATTAGTTGACAAAGAAGATATAAAAATTACCTTTAAGGATGTTGCAGGCTTGGAAGGTGCTAAAGAGGAAATTACTGAAATAGTTGACTTTTTAAAATCCCCAGAAAAATACACTAAGCTAGGGGGTAAAATACCTAGAGGAGCTATGCTTATTGGCCCTCCAGGTACAGGTAAAACTTTATTAGCCAAAGCAGTTGCAGGTGAAGCCAAAGTTCCTTTCTTCTCACTTTCAGGGTCGGACTTTGTAGAGATGTTTGTAGGGGTTGGTGCAAGCCGAGTGCGTGATTTATTTAAACAAGCTAAGGAAAAAGCACCTGCAATAATCTTTATTGATGAGATTGATGCTATTGGGCGTGCAAGAGGGAAAAATGCTATGACAGGAAGTAATGATGAAAGGGAAAATACCCTTAATCAATTACTAACTGAAATGGATGGATTTGGAACTAACTCTGGAGTAATTGTGATGGGAGCTACTAATAGAGTTGATGTTTTAGACAAAGCCTTAACAAGAGCTGGAAGGTTTGACAGACAAATTTTTGTTGATTTACCAGACTTACTAGAGCGTAAAGCAATTTTTGAAGTACACTTAAAGCCTATTAAATTAGCTGAAAGTATGGATATTAATTTCTTGGCCAGACAAACGCCTGGATTTAGTGGTGCCGATATAGCAAATGTATGTAATGAGGCTGCACTAATTGCTGCCAGAAAATCAAAGGAAAATGTAAATAAACAGGATTTTTTGGATGCAGTAGATAGAATTGTTGGAGGACTAGAAAAGAAATCAAAAATTATTTCTCCTGCCGAAAAGAAAACAATTGCTTTTCATGAAGCTGGACACGCTACTGTAAGTTGGATGTTGCAGTATGCCTCTCCCCTTATAAAAGTAACTATTGTACCAAGAGGAAAATCATTAGGTGCAGCTTGGTATTTACCAGAAGAAAGGCAACTAACAACTACACAGCAAATGTTGGATGAAATTTGTGCAGCTATGGGTGGTAGAGCAGCTGAAGAAGTATTCTTTGATAAAATATCAACAGGCGCTTTAAGTGATTTGGAAAAAGTTACCAAACAAGCTTATGCTATGGTAAGTATTTACGGACTAAGTAATAAGGTTGGAAATATCTCTTATTACGATTCTTCAGGTCAACAATCAGGTTTTACAAAACCTTATTCTGAAGAAAGAGCACAATTGATTGATAAGGAAGTAAGCAGAATATTAGAAGAGCAATACCAAAGAGCAAAGGAATTACTGATTACACACAAGGAAAAAGTTGAAAAATTAGGGGCTGAACTTTTGGAAAATGAAGTTATTTTCAAGGATGACCTAACCAAAATATTTGGTAAAAGAGAATGGAAATCATATGAGGAGGAGGAGCTTATAAAACTAGATGCCGAAAAAGAAGCTGAAGATAAAAAGGCTAAAGTAAAGGCAGAAGAAAAGAAAGCTGAAAAAATTACCAAAGAGGAAGTAATAACTAAAAAAGAGAGTGAAGAGAAATTGGATTAATATATTTAGTTCAGCCAACCCTATAGAAGTAGAGATTGTGAAACAAATGCTAAAAGAAAATAACATTAATGCTGTAGCTTTAAACAAGCAAGATTCTTCTTACCAAATGTTTGGGATAATTGAATTATTTGTTACTGAGGATCAACTAGAAATAGCTAAAAGTTTACTTAAAAAAAGTGAAAATGAACGAAACGCTTAAAAGAGCTTTATCAGGAGCGGTATATGTAGCTGTTATGTGGATAGGAACTTCTTATTCCGAAACTACTTTTAGTTTGCTTTTTGCTATTTTAGGAATTGTTTCTATCTATGAAATGTGGAAACTCAGAAAAGGAAAAACTAAAGCTCTTGCTTTCCTTTATGTACTTATCCCTTTCATTATAATTCAATTATTTGGAATGACGGATCATGATTATCCTAACATCCCTTTTGACCCATCTCTTATTCTTTTTATGTTCATCCTTACTTGGACATTTGACACCTTTGCCTATTTAGTTGGTGTAAGGTTTGGAAAAAATAAAATTATGCCAAGCATTTCTCCTAAAAAATCATGGGAAGGCTTTACAGGAGGATTTCTTTTTACTGTTTTAGCTTCTTATATCTCTTTCAACTATTTTGGATTTTCATCATATACTGAACCATTAATCATCAGTATCATTTTACCTTTTACGGCTACTATTGGTGACTTTATTGAATCAGCTTACAAAAGAAAAGCAGGTGTAAAGGATTCAGGAAACTTTATACCAGGACATGGAGGAATGCTCGACAGAATGGACGCCTTTATGATAACAATTCCTGCACTTTATATTTTAACAAACTTACTATAAATGAAACTACACAAAGAAGGAACTACAACCCTAACAATTGAAATTTTAGCTTTTAGTTTACTCAACTACTTAGCATATACTTATGCGCATGAATATGTTGCTTGTTTTACTACTGCAATTACAGCTTTCCTGTTCATTATGACTTTGAATTTCTTCCGCATCCCTAAGCGTAATTTTGAAAGAAAAGATGGAATCGTTTATGCTCCTTGTGATGGAAAAGTAGTGGTTATTGAAGAAACGGAAGAAACTGAGTTCTACAAGGACAAAAGAATACAAGTAAGTATTTTTATGTCCCCATTAAATGTACACAACCAAGTATATCCTATTAGTGGTGAAGTTAAATATACTAAATACCACCCAGGTAAATTCTTAGTAGCTTGGCACCCTAAAGCATCTACTGATAATGAAAGAAGTACAGTAGTGGTTGAAAACGATAAAATCTCTATCCTGTTTAGGCAAATTGCAGGAGCTGTAGCGCGTAGGATTATGACATACTCAACTACTGGAGAGAAAGCAACAGTAGCTGATGAATTCGGATTTATTAAGTTTGGATCAAGGGTAGATCTATTCTTTCCATTAGGAACAAAAATAAATACCCAACTAGAAGAAAAAGTAACAGGAGGACAAAGTATTATTGCTACTTACTAAATAAAAAACCGAGCAAATGCTCGGCTTCTATTTTTTGTTCTTTTGTCATAGCGAATTTTGGCACAAAATGTGACTATCTAAGATAGATTGGCTTTGCCGAACAAAAAGCGTTTCACTCTGTTCGCAAAGACACTACTCAATTATCAGTTTCTTCTCCACAGTACCATCATTGTACCTATAAAACAAAGGAGTATTAGGCTTTGGCTTACTTTCTTTACCTAGTATATCAGTAATACTAATAAGTTCTTTTGTATTTTGCTCCTCCTCTATAGCACTTACACCACACACTGCTTGGCAAGCAGCTAAGGTGGTGTACATACCTGTACCATTACCAGAATCAATACAAGCACTACCTACACAATCCCAACTAGCAGGTGGTGGTGGAACATAAGTACAACTATCACTAAAGTAATGGTGTGAATCAATATTACCATTGCTTACTGTCCAATTAGTATTTGCAAAAGCAGTATCAATAACATCAATACAAGTAAGCAAACTATTATAATAGCAGTAAAGGTGATATAAACTATCTGATTTTGCATTTAAAGTATTTAATTTGTTTGCAGAGCATTCAAGAAACCTTAAAGAATCATTCTGACTAACATCTAAAGTTAATAGTTGATTGTTGCTGCAGTCTAGCTCTCCTAGTAAACTATTAGCACTTATATCTAAAGAAGAAAGTATGTTAGAACTACAATACACTTCTAATAAATTGGTATTATTAACTAAATCTAATGAATCTATTAGGTTATTAGCACACCATAAATACATAAGATTAGAACTATTGCTTATATCTAAACTAGTTAATTGGTTGCCTGAACAATATAATTTTTCCAAAAAACTATGTGCATTAACACTTAATGCAGGTAAATAATTATTCCAACACCCTAATTCAAATAAAGCTAAATTAATTGAAACATCTAAATTGGTTAATTGATTATTACTGCAATCAAATTTTTCTAAAAAATGATTATTAGTAACATCAAGTAATGGTAAAAGATTGTTTCCGCAATACATTTCAGGCACTGTCCCGAAAAGTGTGTAAGTAGTTTTTATACTTCAAATCTGTCCTCAAATATAATTAAAAATTGATTAAGAATTACTGCCCAGTTAAGAATTGGTCTTGTCCATTTCTTTGTTGTTTCTTGGATGGCTAAATAAACAGATTTCATTACTGCTTCATTAGTAGGAAAAGAGAGTCTATTTTTAGTGTACTTTCTAATTTTACCATTTAAGTTCTCTATCATATTTGTAGTGTAAATTATCTTTCTAATTTCTACTGGAAACTCAAAAAATACAGTTAGTTCCTCCCAATTTGTTCTCCATCCTTTTATTGCATAGGGGTATTTCTTTCCCCAAGTTGTTGCTAAATCCTCTAAAGCTGCTTCTGCCGAGAGCCTGTTAGGAGAGGTGTAAATTTTCTTCATATCTCTAATGAAACTAGGTCTATCTTTTCTTACAATATATTTGCAGGAGTTTCTTATTTGGTGAACAACACATATCTGAGTTCTTGACTGAGGAAAAACAGCAGTAATTGTTTCTGTAAAGCCTTTTAAATTATCTGTAGCTGTAATTAAAATATCATCTACACCTCTAGCTTTTATATCAGTAAGTACTGACATCCAAAAAGCAGCACTTTCATTATGCCCAAGCCATAACCCAAGCACCTCCTTCATTCCATTCTTCTTTAATCCTATTGCAATGTAAATGGTCTTATTTATTACCCTAGAACCTTCTCTAACTTTAAATACAATACCATCCATCCAAACTACCAAATAAACAGCATCTAAAGGGCGGTTCTGCCAAGCAAAAATATCTTCTTTTACCCTGTCAGTTATTCTTGAAGCTAAAGAAGTAGAAATATTGTATCCATATATTTCGTGTATCTGCTGCCCAATATCACTATTAGTCATCCCTTTTGCATAAAGTGAGATAATTATATTTTCTACTCCTGATGAACGGGAAGATCGTTTTGGAATTAATTGAGGAGAAAAACTAGCCTCTCTATCTCTAGGAACTTTAATCTCACTCTCTCCATTTTCAGTCTTAATAATCTTTTTAGAGTATCCGTTTCTAGCGTTTGAACTGCCTTTCTTTTTATGTTTATCATACCCCAGGTGTTCATCTAGTTCTCCTTCTAAAATCTGCTCTATTCCTCTGGAATGAAGCTCCTTTAAAAAAGAATCTAATTCCTTTCCTGTTTTAAATTGTTTGAGAAAATCCTTACTTAATAAATCGTCCTTGTCCATAGTGTGTTAGTTTAAGTTTATAAAATTAATGCTTTATTTTTGAACTTACACACTTTATGGGACAGTGCCACAAAAGTGTTTGTTATTTGCATCAAAGTAGTTGTATTTTACATCAAAGTAGTTGTATTTTAAACCAAAGTATTATTACTAATAATCAATAAGAGTAAATGCTTTAAGTATTTTACTATATTTGCGACTTACAAATTAAAAACTATTCAAAAATGAAAAAATTATCAATTGTATTATTAGCTGTATTCTTTATTGGAATTGCTAATGTAAATGCACAAACTGATGCAAATACTGAAACTGTAGTAGCTGTAGAAGAAGTAAAAGCTGAAGAAGCAGTAAAAACATGTGCCAAAACAGGTAAAGTATGTGATGCAACTTGCGAAAACAAAAAGAACGGTACTTGCTGTAAAGGAGAAAAGAAAAGAAAATGCTCTAAAGAAGAAAAAGCTGCTTGTTCAAAAAAGAAATCAAAATGCTCTGATGAAGAAAAAGCTGCTTGTTCTAAGAAGAAAGTGAAATGCTCAAAATCAAAATCTTCTTGCAACAAAAGCAAAGATGGTAACTTTAACTTTGACAAGTCCAATAACTATGGAAAGGAAAAATCTTCTTGTAGTAAAAAAGCTAAAAAAGGATGTGATAAAAGTAAAGCATCTTGTAGCAAATCAGACAAGAAAAAAGGATGTTGCAAAAAAGATGGAGACAAAAAATCTTGCTCAAAATCAGATAATAAAGAAGAAGAATCTTCTAAATAAAAGCAGATAAGTTTTACAAAAGCCGCACTTTGGTGTGGCTTTTTTTATACCCCAAATTATGGAATTTTTACCAGAACAAATTGAAGAGTATGCAATTAATCATACCGAAAAAGAACCTCAACTTTTAGCTGAACTTAACCGAGAAACTTGGGCCAATGTAATGATACCCAGAATGCTTTCTGGACACTTACAAGGTAGAGTTCTTTCCATGTTTAGCAAACTAGTTTCCCCTAAAAATATTTTAGAAATAGGAACTTATACAGGTTATTCAGCCCTTTGCCTAGCAGAAGGATTAAAACCTAGTGGAAACTTGCATACCCTTGATATAAATGAGGAATACACTGCTGTTGCTAAGCGTTATTTTAATAAGTCAGCTTACAGTAATAATATTAAACAGCACATAGGTCAGGCATTGGATATCATTCCTAATTTGGATTGCAAGTTTCAATTGGCTTTTATTGATGCGGACAAGGAAAATTACGCCAACTATTTTGATGCCATTATTGATAAAATGGATGTTGGTGGCTTAATAATTGCTGACAATGTATTATGGAGTGGAAAGGTTACTAGTAACGAAATGGATGAGGAAACACAAGCTCTTGATAATTACAACAAAAAAATAGTAACTTCTGATAGAGTTGAAACTGTACTTTTTCCTGTAAGAGATGGCTTAATGATTAGCAGAAAAGTAAAATAATTTATTCTTTTAAAAACAGAAGCAAGCCATCAATATCCTTATTTTTACGCGCAATTTATTCAACACATGATTGATTTCAATAATATAAAAAATGCTTTTGCTGATAAATCAGATACTGATTTAAACAGAGCTTATCTCCTATTTAAAAGCATGAGTAATCCTGTTCTTTCTAAAGCACTTACAGGATTATCTCAATTTGGACTAAAACTACACCTTCCCATAAAAGCAATTATAAAAGCAACTGTTTACAAGCAGTTTTGTGGCGGAGAAACAATTGAAGAAAGCCAAGCTACCATTGATAAATTATGGGAATCAAAAATTGGAACTATCTTGGACTTTTCAGCAGAAGGCAAGGAATCCAAGGCTGATTTTAATCGTGCCTTAAAACAAACACTTGCTTCAATTGAAAAGGCAGTAATTTCTGATAGTATTCCCTTTTCTGTTTTTAAACCTACAGGACTTTGTAAATTTTCTTTGCTGGAAAAAATAAATAACAATACTCCCCTTTCCCCTAGTGATGAAAAAGAAAAGGAAGAATATGAAGCAAGGGTAAATGCTATTTGCAAACTAGCATATGATAAAAATGTAGCTGTTTTTATTGATGCTGAAGAAAGCTGGATTCAAGATGCTATTGATAGTATTGCAGAGCAAATGATGCAAAAATACAATACAAAAAAAGCCCTTATCTATAATACCATACAACTCTACCGAAATGATAGAGTAACTTACCTTAACGCACTTTTGGAACGATCAGAAAATAAGTTTTTTGTAGGGTTAAAACTAGTAAGAGGAGCTTATCATGAACAGGAAATAGCAAGAGCAAAATCAAAAAATTATCCTTGCCCAGTACATACTATTAAAACAAATACCGATACTGATTATAATACTGCACTTAAAATCTGTATTCAAAATATTGATAGAGTATCCGTTTGTGCAGGAACACATAATGAGGATAGTGCTCAACTCTTAGCTGATTTAATGGAAAAAAATGGTTTAAGTAAAAATGATGATAGAATTTACTTCTCTCAGCTTTTAGGAATGAGTGATCATATTTCTTACAACCTTTCAGTGGCTAATTATAATGTGAGTAAATATGTGCCGTATGGCCCTGTAAAAGATGTAATGCCTTACCTTATAAGAAGAGCAGAAGAAAACACCTCAATTGCTGGGCAAATGGGGCGTGAACTTACCAATATCATAGCTGAAAAACAGAGAAGAAAAAAAGTTTAAAAATTACAAGTTTCTTCTTCATTGTTAGCTGTAAATGAAAGCACCTCAACACTTTTGTCATTATAATAACAGAGCTCAAACTCAACTGCTAATTCAGTTCCGTTAATAGTATTTTCAACTATATATTGCTGGCAAGGTTCTCCATCAGGATTACTCAAATCAAAGTTCACCTCTCCCTCTTTTAACACCAAGAGCAAATCAGATTTACTCACATTATAATACACCAACTGACACTCAGCTTTAGTTGAAAAACTAGGATCAATTGATACCACATTTCCTTCCTCATCAGTTGTGTTTGGGTAAAGATGAGAAATGACTCTCTTGTCCATATCAAAGTAATCTATATAAGCATAAAAGGTATCCTTTAAGCGATTTTCAGGTCCCATTGAAAGGAAGAAAATACTAATTAATGCTCCAAATCCAAAAAATAAAAGTCTTCTTGTCATAATTTTATCTGCTTGCCATTATTAAATCTAAATCTACAAAAGGAAGTTTAAAATTTATACTTAGTATCTCATTAGTTAAGTTACTATGACATACATAAACCCCCTTTCTTAAACACTCATGTTTTCTTATTGCATGCTCTACTCCTCCCTCTTCAGCAATTCGTAACAAAATAGGAGTTAATATATTACTTACCGCCATTGATGCTGTACGCGAAACTCTTGATGCAATGTTAGGAACGCAATAATGCACAACACCATGCTTAACAAAAGTTGGTTTTTTATGAGAAGTAACTTCTGAAGTTTCAAAACAACCACCTTGATCAATACTTACATCAACAACTACCGACCCCTTCTTCATTTCACTCACCATTTCCTCACTTACAATACAAGGCACTTTACCATCTCCAATTTGCAAGGCTGCTACTACTACATCTGCTCTTTTTAAAGCTTTACCCAGTGCTTTTGGCTGCAAAGTTGAAGTAGCAATTCTATTATTAATGTTATTCTGTAATCTTCTTAATTTTGTAACGGAATCATCAAATGCAATTACGGAAGCACCTAACCCTAAAGATGTACGACAAGCATACTCACCAACAGTACCCGCTCCTATTACCACAACATTTGTAGGCCTTAACCCTGATATACCTCCTAACATTAATCCTTTACCTTTGTTTGAATTTGACAAACACTCTCCTGCAATAAGCATAGCTGTATTTCCAGCAATTTCACTCATACTTCTTACGATTGGCAATTTATCTTGTTTATCTTTTATAAATTCAAACCCAAAAGCAGTAATGTTTTTCTTCATTAAAGTTTTAAAGTAGTCAGCTGTTTGCGTACTCATTTGTACAGCTGAAATCAGCTCCTGACCTCTTTGCATTAATGCCAATTCCTCCTTTGTAGGTGGTTCAATTTTTAAAATAAAATTTGATTTAAAAACTTCTTCTTTACTAAAAGCAAGCTCAGCACCTTTATCAGTATATTCTTTGTCTGTAAAATTAGAGGCCTCACCTGCTCCCTTTTCAATAACTACACTGTGCCCATTAGCAATTAACAATCCTACAGAATCAGGAGTTAAACTCACCCTGTTTTCTTGAAATGAGGACTCCTTAGGAATACCTATTTGCAACTGCTTAAAATTAGGTTTTACTTCTAACATCTCCTCTTTTGGAAGTATTCCAAAGGAACTAAATATTTTTTCTTTTGTCATAGTTAAATTATTACTTCAATTCTTCTTTTTGTTCCTTCAAGAAACATCTTTATCTCTACAATATCTTCCTCAATCAAGTTAGTAATTTTTTCTGGCCATTCAATAAAACAATAGGCCTCACTGAAAAAATACTCTTCATATCCCATATCGTAAGCTTCATCTTCATCTTCTATCCTATAAAAATCAAAATGATAGATTTTTAACCCTTTATCAATATGGTATTCATTCACAATTGAAAAAGTAGGACTACTCACTACATCAACAACTCCTAATTGCAAAGATAAGGCTTTTATTAAAGTAGTCTTCCCTACTCCCATCTCTCCATAAAACGCAAATTTTTTCTGAGGTGAAGTGTATTCAAGAATTTGTTTTGCGATAGTGTTTATCTGCTCTAAATTTTCAGCAAAAAGGGTTTTACTCATTTATCTTGCTTTTAAAGTAATTACAGGGATTAACATTTCCTCCATTGAAATCCCACCATGCTGATAAGTGTTTTTATAAAATTTTACAAACTGATTATAATTATTTTGATACACAAAATACATATCCTCTTTTGCAAAAATATATTTACTACTCACATTTTGAATCGGCAAGTAGCAATCTAAAGGTTTATCTATCACTAATACATCCGATTTTTTATAATCTAAATTTTTTCCTTGCTTGTATCTTAAATTTGAATTAACACTTCTATCCCCAATTACTCTGCTTGGTTTAGTTACATTAATCGTACCATGATCAGTTGTAATTATTAAGTTTGCTTTTTGTTTAGCAATCTGCTTCATAATCTCTTTTAAAGGCGAGTGTGAGAACCATGATGCTGTAAGCGAACGATAAGCAGAATCATCATCAGCCAACTCTTTAATCACTTTCATATCCGTACGTGCATGGGATAGCATATCTACAAAATTATAAACAATAACATTCAAGTCATTATTCTTCATGTTTGAAATCTTATTAACTACTTTTCTCCCTGTATCAATATTGGTGATTTTAGTATAGGAATGCTTACAACTCCCTTTTCCTAGCCTTTGTAAATTATCTGCTAAAAACTCAGCTTCAAACATATTTTTTCCTCCTTCATCTTCATCATTTTTCCACATATTTGGGAAGCGTTTTTGAATCTCAGAAGGCAGTAATCCACAGAAAATAGCATTTCGTGAATACTGTGTTGCAGTTGGCAAAATACTTGTGTACATTTCGTCCTTAATTACCTTAAAATCCTCCAATACTGACGGCTCAATTATCTTCCATTGGTCGTACCTCAAATTATCAATTACAATAAGATAAGTTGGTTTATTATCCTCCATTTCTGGCAACACCTTTTTTCTTATCAGATTATGCGACATTAAAGGAGCATCTTGTCCTCTAATCCAATCTTTATAATGGTTTTTAATGAACCTGAAAAATTGTGTATTTGCCTCTGTTTTTTGCATGGCCAATATCTGTTCAACACTTTCATCTCCAGTTTTATCCAATTCCAACTCCCAATAAGTCAATTTTTTAAAGATGTCATACCATTCTTCCTTATTCAAAGAAGAGGCTAAGGACATGCTGATATTCCTAAATTCTTGCTGATAATTTCTTGTTGTCTTTTCCTCAACTAATCTAGTAGTGTCAATATTCTTTTTTATGGCCAATAAAATCTGACTTGGATTCACAGGTTTTATCAAATAATCAGCAATTTTTGAACCAATTGCCTCTTCCATAATACTCTCTTCCTCACTCTTGGTTATCATAATTACAGGAGTATTGGCGTACTTTTCCTTAATAATCGTTAGGGTTTCTAGCCCAGAAAGTCCTGGCATATTTTCATCCAAAAAAATAAGATCATAGCTATTTTCCTCTAACAAATCCAAAGCTTCATCACCACTTTTTGCTGGGGTAACATCATGTCCTTTTCCTTCCAAATAAATAATGTGCGGCTTTAATAAATCTATCTCATCATCTGCCCAAAGTATTCTAATCATATTTTATTCGTTTATAGTTTACAAAAATTAAAAAAAATCCGTTATTTGCCTATA
>Ga0233426_10002529_pt1 | contig 15196 bp, 17 predicted proteins | sample SI_118_April2016_6_FD_179875 | JGI IMG/M metagenome (GOLD analysis project Ga0233426, IMG submission 179875) | Seawater microbial communities from Saanich Inlet, British Columbia, Canada - SI_118_April2016_10_MG | ecosystem: Environmental > Aquatic > Marine > Inlet | place: Canada: British... | reverse complement strand
TAGTTTCCTCGAGCAACAGTGCTTGAACTTTTTTTCACTTAAGCAAACACAAGGTTCATTTCGCTTGGGAAGTGAAATTTCGATATGTTCAGCGACATCACCATCGACATAACGCCATTGATTTTTTCTAGAGTGAAGCGCGATGTTTCGCTCATTTGAAAAAATGACTTGTTGTGAATATATAACGCACAAAACCCTACTGTTGGGAGTGGTTTACTATTATCAGTATTAGCATCAATTTTATTGACATTATCGCTATGCTTTATTGTAAGTTTTAGCCATTGTGTTTGTTCAGCCCAAGATTTTATTTCTTGGATTGATTGTTCTTTTCTACTCTTTGATGAATATGTTTGATAGATATACTCGGCATTATTAGTTGCATAAGCACTGTATCTAGATCGCATTAATAGTTCGGGGGTTTCTGCTATGTTAGTGCCGTTAATAATTAAGCCACAACAATGTTTAAAGGGTTGTTGATTTCCGCAAAAACAATTCATGTAAATACTATTCTGCTAAATAAAGCCATGCTAAGCATTATATCAATAATTTGAGTATTGGACTTTTTAATATGAATTATTATCTCGTTAACAACTAGTACACTGCTAATGTAATTGTTGGTTGCTTTTTAATACTATACAGTCTGTTTGACCTTTTTCTGCATATTGATTCAGCTGGGCCAGTTCATCATCTTTTAATGATGGATTACATAAAATAACCGCAGCACAATTACCATTACCTAAAGCAAATTCAATATTTTTAATATCTATTTTAGTTTTATTCGTATTCACTTTTAAAATTTTACTAATATCAACTTTATTCGATTTAGATAACATCGCTAATGACTGGTTTTCAGGGTTTATCATTAAAATCCATTTTTTATTTATCTCATGTTTTTTACAAATATCTTCATATTGATCTGATAATTGATGAGCGTTTTCTATTCCTCTAACATCTATCCAATTGTTAGTTTTAACCAATTCTAATTGATTTTTAAGATTTAAATGATTGATGTTCATAATGTTTACCCTATAAAGATGATTTCAAAACAGTGAGCTGTATGGATAAACAGTATATTGTTTTATACAGTACATCAAGTTTAATTTTTAATCATCATGGAAATATTTTTAGTCTGATCTATATTTAGCAGTTCGTAATAAAATAATAATAAGGTGATTAGGCATTGTCATGGAGCGTAATTTAGTTGTTGGCCAGAAAGTTAAGCAAGTAAAAGAGTCATTAGATCATTTACAGGGTGTTCTTATCGATGAGAATTATTCTGATGACGCTTTACTTAGGTTAAGTAAAGCGCTAAAGGATATAAATGAAGAAGTGGATATGTTAACTACGGTTATGCAAATTGGAAAAGTGCACAGAATGCGTTGATTATTCCTTTAATATATTTAAATGTAGGCAACCAATATTATATAAGTTGCCGATTTGATTAATGAATATAAATTTGAGGGGTTATTGTTCGAGTTGACTTAACTCATTAATTCTATTTCTTGTAGTGATGATATAGCATTTTTTAAAAGCTGATGCTGCTCCAGTATCAGGAGAAATATGTAGGTACTGCCAGCGGCAATTATTTTCTCTATAAGTAATGAAATTTCGCTGAGAGCGTTTGAACATTTCTAACGCAGAACGTCTTCCTGTTACTAATGCAAACTCTTCTAAGACAAAAACTTGGTTATTTATCCATGTTTGTAATTCTCTATCAATTGCATCTTTTACTAAATCTAAACAGTGAGACAATTCAGCGGTAGTATTAAAGCTTTTATCACAATCGTCTAACTTTTTGGCTTGATAAGCGAATGATTTGCCAGAAAAGCAAAAGCTAATAATTATTAGGATGTAAAATATATTTTTATTCATTATGCAGGTAATACTTTTTTATAAGGTTTAACAGTGACTTTTTGATAAACACCAGCATCAATATAAGGGTCTTGATTGGCCCATTCTTGGGCTTCATTTAAGTTATCGAATTTTGCAATAATCAATGAACCCGTAAAACCTGCCTCTCCTGGGTTTTCTGCATCGATAGCAGGACAGGGACCTGCAACTAATAATCTTCCTTGCTGTTGAAGCTCTGTTAACCTTGCAATATGGTGTTCGCGTACTCTCATACGAAGTGGTAAACTATTTTCAATATCTTCACTATAAATTAAATAATACATAATAATCCGGTTTTAGTTATTTTCTTTACTTCTTTCTGTTTCGTCTTCTTCTTGAGGTAAATATTTATATAAAGCAAAAATGGTTGATATAGCAAAAATAAAGGTTAAGCCCATCAATCCAAAGACTTTAAAATTTACCCAAGTTTCTAGGGAAAAATTATAAGCGATATATATATTTAAAATAGCACAAACAAGAAAGAAAAGTGCCCAAGCTAAATTTAAATTTCCCCAAATTTTTTCAGGTAAAGGTAATGACTCACCCATTAATTCTTTAATCAGGTTTTTATTGAAGAAGCTATTACTCACCACTAGACCTATAGCAAATAAGGCATTAATAATTGTAACCTTCCATTTAATAAATGCATCATCGTGGAAAAAAATAGTTAAGCCTCCAAATACTGCAATCAAACCAAAAAATAGCCAATTCTTTTTTGGAATGGGTTGTTTTTTTACTACGTAATAAAGGATTTGCAAAGCAGAAGTAACAACAAGTGAACCTGTAGCCCAGTATAAATCGCCAAACTTATAGAAAATAAAGAAAATGACCAGGGGCAGGTATTCAAAAATAGCGTGCATGAATAATTTTTTTAATAAAATTGTGCAATGATTCTAACGAAAGCGGGGCTTTTCTCCAATACCTATTCCTCATTTATTAGAGAAAAAGAGATTAAATGAAATTTAATCTCTTTAAAAGTCTTTGATAACTTACTACCCATTTTAGAAAGGGTGTTAATTACCTATTTAAATTTGGTAACCAAATGGATCATCAATTGAATGAGAAGGTTCAGTAAACCATTTTGCGCCTGAATCTGTCATATAAAAATGATCTTCTAATCGTACGCCAAATTCGCCAGGAATAACTAACATCGGCTCATTTGAAAAACACATTCCTTTGGCTAGTGGTGTCCTGTCATTTCTAACTAAATATGGCCATTCATGTATATCTAAACCAACACCGTGTCCTGTTCTGTGCGGGCAGCCAGGGGTTTGATAATCAGGCCCCATATTTTGACCTGCAAGGTAGTCTCTTGCTGCTACATCCACATCGCCACAAGCAGTTCCTATAAGTGCGGCTTCAAAAGCAGCTAGCTGTGCTTGTTTTTCAATTTGCCACATATCACGTTGCCTTTGGTTCGCTTCACCAAAAACATAGGTACGGGTAATATCAGAGTTATAACCTTCTATCTGGCACCCTGTATCTATGAGTACAATGTCATTTTCCTCAAGATTTTTTGGCGTTTTTACTCCATGCGGAAATGAAGAATCTTTACCAAATAGTACAATACAAAAATATGAACCTGCTGGTGCACCTACTTTTATATGGGCAGCATTAATAAAGGACTCAACCTCCTGGGTTGTAATGCCTTCCCTTAAAATGCGAGCAACGGCTTTATGAACTACCATCGTCATATTTTTGGCTTGCTGAAGTAAAGCAATTTCGGTGTCTGACTTTTGTGAACGACACCCTGCGGTAACAATTTTTCCATCACAAATTACCAAATGCTTATTAAGCTCTGCAATACCATTCACAATAAAGAAAGCAGTCGATTCGTCAAATGCAATATTACCTTGTGTGATCTTTAATTTTGCTAAAACGTCATTGAATAATTGATATGGAGATTCATGTTCTTGCCAGCCGTTTACTGGACCAAAAATAGTCATGTATTGACTTAGTGTGTTTACTTCGAAATAGGGAACTATGTACTGAATATCACCTTGAGCAGGTATTATTGCACCTACCATTCGTTCGCTAGCATACCATCGAGTACCAGTAAAATAATAAAGATTAGTACCTGCATTTACATAGGTTGCAGCAATATTGTTTGCTCTCATTATTTGTTGAGCTTTTTTAATACGTTGTTTATATTCTGCTTCAGAAATAGCTTCTACTTCTGTTGTCATATTGCTCAGTTTTGCTAACTCAATCTCTGCAGTTGATCCGCCAACACCTATTGTCATGTTTATATTTTCTTTATTTAAAATGTACATTAAAAGGATTATGGCACGGAAATAAAATAAAATTAAGTATTTTATACAATATACATTGCTGTTTTTAGGTTACAATAAAATTTAAGTCACTAACATGATATTAAAATCTTTATATTTGTTTAGTCGCAACAAGATCTAGAGAAAATTGATATAACTCTGGTTCATGTTCCTTAAAGTGTTCAACACGTGAAATAGCTTGGGGTAAATTACATTCTGCGGCTTTAATCAACCAAGCTAAGCCTAACTTTTGATTCTCTTCAACACCTTCACCTAAGAAATAAGAACGCCCCATAGCTCCCATTGATTGAGAATGATTGTTATCAGCAGCTTGTTTAAATAATTCAAAGGCGTGTGAATAGTCTTCTGAATTTCTCAATGCGATAGCTTGGTCAAATAAAGATTCATTAGTGGTGACTTCATCGTTTCGCACAGAATGGCTAACGCTGAAGTTATTTTTATGATGAACACTTGTTTCTTCGTTATGTGCTGTATCTATCGTTTGGCGATGAACTTGGTCATAACTTGTATTATTACTAGTCTTTGCTTTATCACTTAAATCAACATTAGTGCTTGGTGTTGGTAATTCTGTTTTGATTTCAGTAAAAAAATCATCATTTTCAAAAGTATTTTTATAGTCTACTTCATTATTCGTTTTTTCATTTATCAAGCAAGCCATAACGGCATCATATCGTGAATTTAATTGTTCAATGGTTTTCTGTTGTTGTGAAATTTGTTCTTTGTAGTAATTAATATCTTGATGAAGTTGGTCGATATTATTTTTATTTTGCATTATTTGCGAATTATGGACGCTTTTGAGGTTTTCGATGTGCTCTTTATTGCCATTATCAATGCGGAGTTGTTGCTTATTATTGTAGTCTTCAAATCTAGATAAAACTGATTGCACACTATTTTCATAGTTGTTTTTCATTTTTTCGAACCAGCGAAATATTTGGCTTGGTACTTTTAAATTTCCTTCAGTTCCATCAGACATAGCTAATTTATACTCTCCAACTTTTGTTACTAATTACCTTAATAATTGTTTGTCATTAAATCAATAAGCATTGTTGTTAATTTTTTGCGTTTAACTTATCGCTTCAAATAATTAAAAAATATGTATTTTAGTTTTAAAAGCTTTATTGGTGTTTAAAAAGTAAGCAATTATAAACTTTTATTGCTACTTTCTTGCTAAAGTGAAATTTTGTTATATCTTTCAATGTAGTAAATAAAAAAATAACCTAAGGAATATGGGTTTTATGTTTAAATTTCCCTCTGAAATTACCATTTCTCAAGTAGATAACTGTAAATCACAGTTACTTGATTTTATTGCAGAGCATGATGAAATTGATTTTGATGACAGTCAGATCACACGAGTTGATACTGTTGGAGTTCAATTAATTTTATCGAGTATTCACTATATTACAGCTCAAAATAAATCTCTTATTTGGCGATGCAAATCTGCCATTCTCAATCAATGCATCAAACAGCTTGGCATTAATGACCCCATTTTAAATCAATACTTCAATGAGTAATATTGATGGTATTTATTGTTTTTATAAGTAAAAGGAAATAATGATGACCAAAATTTTGGTTGTAGATGACTCCAATTCTATACGCGATATGGTTAGTTTTACATTGAAAAGTGCCGGCTATTTAACGGTTGAAGCTAAAGATGGGCAAGAAGGCTTATCAAAAGCTCAATCAGATAGTTTTGACCTTGTAATATCTGACGTGAACATGCCAAATATGGATGGAATTACATTATGTGCTGAATTAAGAAAGTTACCAAGTTTCAAATTCACGCCAATATTAATGTTAACAACTGAAAGCTCCGGCGATATGAAGTTAAAAGGAAAATCCGCTGGTGCAACAGGGTGGTTAGTGAAACCTTTCAACCCGGAAAAACTTCTTGCCACAATCAAACGTGTTTTATTATCTTTGCCCAATAACAGTCCCGCTGTTGTAATAACTCAGCACATTCCTAAAGCATTTAGCGCTCGGTTTGCTGAGCGCTTAAATGAAAACTGTGTCATTACGGTTCATGAAGCACAGCATGGACAAAAAATTAAAGAGGGTAATGCATATATTGCTCCCGGTGACCAACATTTAACGGTGGTTGCAAAGGGGGGATCCTTATTTTGTGCATTAGAAGATTCAGAGCCTGTGAATCGGCATAAACCTGCGGTTGACGTTCTTTTTACTTCCTTAACCCCAATGGCTAATAATGTTCAAGCTGTTTTATTAACAGGTATGGGACAAGATGGAGCGAAAGGGATGTTGGCTTTAAAAAACGAAGGGGCAAGAACAATGATTCAAGATAAAAATAGTAGTTTAATTTGGGGAATGCCTGGAAGTGCGTATGCTTTAAATGCTCATACTGATGAGGTTGAACTCAATAAAGTTGCATCAAAATTACTGAAATATGCTGAACTTGATAGAAATGAAATGAAAGAAGTATTACATGCTAAATAATATAAAAATAGTTTTAACACTTGGTCTAATAAGCGCAATTTTATTAGCAATAAACATACTCATTTTAAAAGTTCCACATTTATCGTGGATCTTTTGCGGTATTAATATTATTTGTTTTTGTTTTTTGTTCTTTAAATTAATCAAGGAAGAAGAACGATCAGGGATAAAGACAACTAATAGTAATCTTTCTGATAATGAGGTTGAACAAACTTTGGAGGCTGTGCAAAGTGCAATAGGCCAACAAACTTCAATTATTGAAACTGAAATCGAACGGACTAAAGTCATTGTAAAAGATGTTGTTGGCGGTATTTCAGGTAGCTTTAAATATTTAGATAGCTTAAGTCAAAAACATCAATACAGTGATCAATCAAGAAAGTGTTAACGGCGAGAACGCTGAAATCACGTTAGAAAAATTTTTTAGTGACTCTGCTAACACTTTAGAGAGCTTTGTCGAAGTTATTATAAATACGAGTAAACAAAGCCTTGAAACCATGTCGTTTACCGACCAAATGGTACAACAATTTGATGGAATTTTTAACCTACTTGCACAAGTCGAAAGTTTAGCAAGTCAAACTAATTTGTTAGCATTAAATGCGGCTATTGAGGCAGCTAGAGCGGGTGACGCAGGTCGTGGGTTTGCTGTCGTTGCGAATGAAGTGAGATCGCTTTCTGTAAATTCCACCGAGCTCAATAACGATATTCGTAGCGAAATCGCTAATGCAAAAGAAACCATTGAAAAATTAAGGAATTCAGTAGAGCTAATGGCATCTGCTGATATGACATCTACTTTAGAAGCGAAAGACCGAGTGAGTGTGATGATGAAACATGTGCAAGACATGAATCATCAAAGTCACCAGATTGTTGAAGAACTCGCTTTAATATCCCCAAAAATTACAGAAGCTGTGGGGGTAGCAGTCCGTTCATTGCAATTTGAAGACTTAACTTATCAGTCACTAGATTCGTTAGATTATAATTTTACTCATTTACATCAAATTGCTGATGAAATATCACTATTTAAAATTTCTAGTGATAATGATGCAACGATTAAACTACAAGTGTTAAAAGAAAGCTGTAGCGCTATTATTGAAAAAACAAAGTCTGTTAATGATAAGAGAAGTGTTTCTCAATCATCAATGGATGAAGGTGAAATTGATTTATTTTAAATAGTTTTTACTAAAGGGATAATTATGACTTTGAAAAAACACGTGTCTGAAGACAAAAGTACTGTAACGATTTCTATCACTGATCGCTTTGATTTTTCTCTCCATCTGCATTTCAGAGATTCCTATACTGATTGTAATAAATCTGGTAGTGAAATTATTATCGACTTATCTCAAACAACCTATATGGATAGCTCTGCTTTGGGTATGATTTTGCTACTTAAAGACCATGTGGAAAGTATTGCAGGAAAATTAAAAATTTCAAAACCCAATGATGCAGTGAATAAAATTCTAGAAATAGCGCAATTTCATCGCTTAATGACTATTGAGAAATAACCATGCAAGTTTTGTTAGCCAAAGAGAGTATTAAATTAGCATTAGTTGTTGATGACTCACCAATGCAATGTAAAGTATTGGGAGTTTTACTTAAAGAAGAAGGCTATCGAGTTTTTACGGCAAATGATGGTGCTCGTGGTGTCGATATGTACATTAAATATCAACCTGATTTGGTATTAATGGATATTAATATGCCTATTATGAATGGCTATGAGGCAGCAAGGAAAATAAAAAGTCTTTCCAATAAAAATAGCTTATGTCCATTAATCTTCATCACTAGTATGGATAGTGATCAGGCCTTTATTGAAAGTATTGACGCTGGTGGTGACGGTATTCTCGTTCGTCCATTCTCACCTGAAGTATTCAAAGCGAAAATCAAATCTATTCAGCGAATTAGTGACCTCTACGGTACGATAAAAGAGTTACAACAAGAGCAACAAAAAGACGCAGAACTTGCGGAACAACTAATGGCAGGGGTTATTGAATCACGTAATTATGCATTAGATAAAATAGGGATCATTAAAAAAGCCGCTACCCTTTTTAGTGGTGACATTCAGCTTACGGCTTTAAGCCCAAATGGCGACATAAATGTCTTATTGGGAGACTTTACTGGGCATGGATTACGTTCTTCTATTGGTGCTATCCCATTGGCTGAAACATTTAGAGCTATGACTAAAAAAGGATTTTCATTAACAGAGATAATTACTCAAGTAAATCAACAGCTTTATCATTTATTACCTGCTGATTTATTTTTAGGAGCAGGATTTGTATCGGTATCTAGTCATGATGAAACAGCATACATTTTTAATGCTGGCTTACCTGATACTTATATTTTCGATACACATGGCAAAATTAAACATAAAATTGAATCTTGTCACCCACCAATGGGGGTTTTGCCTGACTTAATTCCTGAAATAGGCTTAACTGTTATTAAAGTGTCTCCAGATGATCGAATTATTCTCTTAAGTGACGGAATTGTAGAAGCACGAAATGAAGCAGGTGAAATGTATGAGTTTAATAGGTTTGAAGAAGCGGCAATGCGAGGCGTAATCGAAAAGAATGTGAGTAAAGTTGTATTAAAGAGCGTCAATGAATTTTGTCAAGCAATGCCTCAAGAAGATGATATTTCTTTAATTGATTTGCCATGTGGCGGTTGGTCAAAAACGTTTACCTTTAATCCCCATCAAGAAAGAGAAATTAATGAAAGTTTATCTTTAGAAAACTATTCTTCACTTGCTGCCTGGCGTTGGGAGTTAGGTCTATCAGGAAAACGTTTATCACGCGTTAACCCTATTCCTATGGCAATGGGGCAAATACAAGAAATTGAGGGGCATGCTGAACATTGGCAAAGTTTATTTACTATTTTAACTGAATTATTTGTTAATGCCTTAGATCATGGTGTCTTAGGTTTGAGTTCTGATTTGAAAAATTCACCTGAGGGTTTTTCTGAATATTTTAGCGAAAGAGAGCGAAGGTTAAAAAGCTTAACATCGGGTTATGTGGAACTTTATTTATCTTACTACCCAATGACGAATGGGGGTAAATTAAATATAAAAGTTAAAGATAGTGGTAAAGGGTTTGACACTAATAAAATGAATGAAAAAATAGCACGTTTAAAAGATGAACCAATTCAACTTAGTGGACGAGGGATTGAATTAATTAAGCAACTATGTGAAAACTTAACTTATAGAGAAAATGGAACTTTAGTTGAAGCAAACTATGTTTGGAGTTCTTGATTTTTCGACTATTCATATCGTTAACTGGATGACTAGTTAACCTTATAGCAAATTTAAATATAGCATCAGTCGACGTTTTTTGAGTAAATTCTGAGAGCGTTTTAAAAAAAATAATCGACTAGCAGCGTTTATACTCTGTATTCTTATCAAAGTTTTCTCACATCATTCACATTCTACTCTCACTATATTACCTCTACCTATTGTTAAAAAATAAAGAAGAAAACACTTCAACTATAATCTATTTGGTCGCATTTATTGAGTATTTTTACCAAGTTAGCCTACATGGGATGATTACTTTGCAGGAGCACAAAATATTTATCGCTTTTTTTGTCGAATAATCACATAAAAAAATCTTTCTACTATCAAGTTCAACCACTTTCTGAACAATACCCTTTGAAGTTAAATGAATTTTTATTTATTTTGCTTATTATTTATGTAAGTTATTAAAAGTTAACTACAATTGTATTTATATCAGTGATTACGCTTTTAATGAAATCAATATAATATTAATCAAGGAATGTTTTTAATATGTCTAAACCTAAACTATTAATTATCGATGATGATAAAAGTTATTTAGAACTTTTATCTGAAGCTTTAGAACAGCAGTTTATTGTACATTGTGCCCATAATTTACAAGGAGCTGAAGAACTTATTATTAATGTTGGTTTCTTTGATATAGCGCTTGTTGATGAAAATATAGGTTTAGAAAAAGGCTCTGATTGGATAAAAACTAAAGTTGTTCAAAACGATGTGGCAACATCTTTTGTCTTATACTCGGGACTTGCAACTGAAGATGCAATTTTAAAAGGACTAGAGTGTGGAGCAGATGATTTTTTATCGAAACCTATCTCATTAATAGCACTTAACAGTAAATTAGAAAAGCTGATCACTTATCAAAATCAAATTCATCAATTTGAGCATGAACTCACTTCAAAAGATCGTGTTATAAATATCTCAATGGCGCAAGCATCAAAATATGGAAGCTGCATGCAGCTTACTTCTCGCTTGAATAATTGCTTTACTATAGAAAAAATCAGAGATGAAGTGTTTTCTTATTTATTTAATATGAATCTTCAAGGATGTATTGCTTTTTACCCATTGAATCAATCTTCACAGTTCTTTAGTTCAAAAAATGGTTATTGTTCGCCGGTTGAAAAAGGTGTTATGGAATTATTAAAAATAAAACCTCGCTTATATCGATTTGGTACTAGAACCATTTTTAATCATCCATCCGTTTCTATATTGATTTTGAATCTCGAAGAAGGAGCAATTGATACTGATATATATATTGATGCACTTGCTTCTGTGATTGAGTGCATAGGTGCAAGAATGGCCTTTATCACCTACAAAGATTCTTTGGTCAATGTTCAAGAGCAAATCCAACAAGCAGTGATCAAAACAAAAAAACTCGTTGAAATATCAAAGCTTCATCAACAGGAAGTGATGAATGAAATTGTACAGAATATGGGAATGAGTTTTCACGTACTCGATATGACAGATGAGCAAGAAGAATATTTAACTAACCTTGTTCATAATGCATTAAAAAAACATGCCCAAGATGATGTAATGTTTTTTGAGGTAACGCAGTTACTTGATAATGCTCTTACTAGTGTTGATGATCTTAAATCTTTAAATACATTACAAAGTGAGCCGGAAGAAGAGCTTGATGAAGAGGATGAATTATTTTGAGTCAATTAACTGAAAATATTCAACTGGATCAAATCCCCTATTCGGTTATTCAAATTGATTTCAACGGAAATATTACTGCTTGTAATCGATCTGCTGAAAATCTTACTGGCTACAATAGCTCAGAGCTTATAGGGCAAGCTATAGAAGTATTGGTTCCTGATGAGTTTTCAGAATCGCATAAACGTCATCGAGCTAATTATAACAAAGACTCAGGTTCTTTAACCATTTCGCGTGATGTTCAACTGAGCAATAAATTTCAACAACGTATTAACTGCACTATTAAGATTACAGAGAGTGAGAAAGGCTATATCGCTTTTCTTAATGAATCGACTGTAAGTCAAACCAGTTTGTTTTTGCATTCAACAAAAAGTACTCAACAAATGCTAAATGGTATTGAAGAAGCTTTTTGGGAGTGGGATATTGAGCAAGACATCATGCATTATTCTCCAAAAGCAATGGCGTTATTAGGCTATGAAGCTAAAGCTTTTACAGGGCCGACTTCGTTATGGGAGAGTCATGTCGCGGAAAAAGATATAGAAGGAATTTATCGAAAAGTTGGGCAACATTTCGCGGGTAAAATCCCTTCAATTCATTCAACATACTCAATTGTTACCAAAAAACAAAAGAAAAAGTGGGTGACAATTGTAGGTAAAGTTATTGAGTATAAAAATAATCAACCCTATAAAATGTTTGGTTCAATTAAAGATGTTTCAGAGTCACAAGAATTGATTTTTCAATTAAAGAATCAAAATAATTACTTACATCTTGCAGAACAACTAAGCTTTTCAGGTCATTGGCATATTAATTTAGAAAGTAATCACTTATTTTGGTCAAAAGGTATTTATAATATTCATGGTCTTGATCCTCAAACATATTCACCAACGGTTGAGTCTGCAATTGATTTTTATCATGAAAGTGAACAAAAAAAAGTAGCGGAATATATTGAACAAGCCATTAAAAACAAAAGAGGATTTCATTTTAAAAGCTCGATAAACCATGCGCTCGGAAAGAAAATTAAAGTTGAATGTCTTGGTGAAGTTGAGCTTGACACTTCTGGTGAGGTGGTGGGCATATTTGGTGTTTTTCGCGATATTACTAAATCAGAAGATTTATTCGAAAAGCTGAAATTGCTTGCCATGGTTAACTATACGATCAAAGTGCCCATATTTTTTATTGATGATAAAGATAATGTTGTTTATCAAGATTTGTCACCACAAATGGGGAATGAAAGTTCAGTTTTATTTAATTACATTAATTTTTCTATTACAGATTATTTACACTTTAAACGGATTGCAAAAGAAAAAGGGCAGTTAAAAAAATCAAGTATAAGTTTTGATAAATACAATACGGTTTTTGATCTATCTGTGACCTATGAACCCGATGAAGGTATTTATATATGGATTGTTGAAAATATATCAGAAAAATTTAGAAAAGATCAGCAGCAAATTATCAGTAACCGTCTTGCATTACTTGGAAATACTTTTGGCAACGTCTCTCATGATATTAATAATGTATTAGGTGTCGCTTTAGGGGCGACTGAAATGCTAGAACTAAAATTTGCTCAAGGGGAGCAAAATATTTCAACGTATATTGAGCGTGTTAAAAATGCTATAGACAAAGGGAAAAGTGTTACTGAACGTTTACTTGCTTTTACGCGAAAACCCACGGTAAAAGTGGTTGAATTTGATCCCATTCAAGACATTAAAGATAACCAATACCTATTCAAGCAATTATTATTAAGCACGATCAATTTCACTTTGAAATTTGAAAATATCTCATGCGTGATTAAATTTCCGCAAGGTGAGTTTATTAACATTTTGTTAAACCTTATGCTGAATGCTCAAGATGCGATCCGAGAAAATGGCTTGATTGGTAAAATTGAAATGGCAGCTAATATTAATAGTGAAGGTCGGTTAGAAATTCATGTAAAAGATAGCGGTATCGGAATAAAAACTGAAAACATATCAAAAATATTTGACCCTTTTTACAGTAGTAAATCGGTCAATAAAGGAAATGGAATAGGTTTAGCTAACGTTTACAGTACCATTTATAAACATAATGGTGAAATACAAGTATCAGGTGACAGTGACTTTGGCGGTGCTGAATTTACTTTGATTTTTAAATGCCGACTCTTAAAGCAAAATGCTGTAAAAGTTCAACAAGCTAGAGAAAATTTAGCGATTAAAGGGCAATCAATATTAATTTTAGATGATGAAAGCAGTATTGCTGAGTTTGTCGCATTATTTTTAAGCAGTGAAGGCGCAATTACAAATCATGTCAGTAGTAAAAACGAATTAATCACGATATTAAGCTCTGATAAACACTATGATGTATTTATTACCGATATGATTTTACCTGATGTTTCAGGTAGAGAAGCAACCGAATTAGTTTTAGCTAAATTTCCAGAAATAAAAATATACTCAATGAGTGGTTATATTGCAGAAGAAGATAAATATTGGCATTACCCTGTGCTTAGAAAGCCATTTAACTCTAAAGAACTGGCTGAGTTTATAAAAAATAATTGAAAATGAATTGTTCAAGGAGACTTAGTGAAAAAGAAACAACGATTGAACAATGAGAGCACACATTGATGAGTGAACGCCAAGGAACTCCAAATATAATCAATCTAGGAAATGTAAAGTGGCCGCTTTCATTTAAAATACCTTTGCTTGGTTTTCTTTTTTCTTTGGTGATATCACTCATTATAGCTTTCACGTTTTATATTGAAAGCTACCAGTTAGTTAGTGAAAAAGAAATGAGTAAGCTATCGTTAGAAGCTGAAATTATTAAACCGTTATTTAGTAAGTTCTATTTTCAAAGTGCTCAAGATATTTCGTTTTTAAGTAGTACTCCACCCATCAATGGCATGATCATGTCAAAAAAGGTTAACGACGAAGTGTTGTTTTCATTATGGCAACAACGGTTAAATTCAATTTTTGTTGGGCTACTTAAAACCAAACCTCACTATAAACGAATGAGTGTTATTACTGTTGATGAAACGAATGACGTTGTTGTTAGCGCTATACGGGTCAGCAATAAAGTTGTCGGTATAACGAAGAGTGAACTTGCTAAGAATATTCAACTTATTAATTTAAATGAAATGCTTACTACGAAAGATAAACAATTGTATTTTTCGTCTATGTCAATTGATAGTTCCAATAACGAAATGAAACCAGATTCAGTCAAGCAATCTTCATTCTTTGTGGCTAACCCTATAATTGATCCCGAAACAGGTAATATCTTTGGTATCTTGGCTATTGAAGTTGATCTATTAAGTTATATTGATGAACTTAAAGGTAGTTCATTAAAAGAAATAAATTTTTACATTGCTGATGAACAAGGTCGTTTTTTATATTATCCGAGTAAAAAAGTAGCTTATCAAAAAAGCGCCAATATAATGCAAGAATTCCCTATTTTGAATGAGTACATCGAAAATAATATAGAAAACTCTGAATTATATGAATTTAAAAAGCATAATAAGTCTAACGGTTTAGCTTTTTATTCAAAAGTCAGTTTTGATCTGGTCAAGTTAAGCCGCACACTTTTCTCTTACATTTTCAAACTCAATCGGAGACATGTCATTTAACGTCGTATGCAACCTTTCTCCGTTGTAATATTTGATATATTTTTCAACATCTATTTG
>Ga0233426_10002524_pt1 | contig 15211 bp, 16 predicted proteins | sample SI_118_April2016_6_FD_179875 | JGI IMG/M metagenome (GOLD analysis project Ga0233426, IMG submission 179875) | Seawater microbial communities from Saanich Inlet, British Columbia, Canada - SI_118_April2016_10_MG | ecosystem: Environmental > Aquatic > Marine > Inlet | place: Canada: British... | reverse complement strand
GACGCCCTTGCCATTCAGATTATCTTCCCCTTAGTCGGGGTGATAAGGCATCTTTCAGCCTATCGGGTTTGCCAGCTTCGCTGGGCAAACAAAAAACGCGACAAATAGCCGCGTGTTTCGATTTAGGTACCCAATATAAAAGTTATTCCGAAATATATTCCACTACCTCTAAACCAAAACCAGAAAGAGAGTGGTATTTAACTTGTGAGCTCAATAAGCGCATTTTCCCAACACCAATATTTGATAATATTTGAGAGCCAACACCCACGTTTCTGGAACCAATATGACGTTGAACTTCTTTCACTGTTTCACCCGCATCAAGTTTGGCATATTTCGAGACTTGCGAAATTAATTCTTCTGGTGATTCATGTTTTCCTAATAAGACTAAAACACCACCTTCTTTACCTATTTTTTCTAAAGCATTACCAATAGGCCATTTAGCGACACTTTCACGCTGACTAAATAATAAATCTCTAAACGTATTCTCTAAATGAACACGAACCAAGGTTGGTTGTTCAGGGTTAATTTCACCTTTGGTTAAAGCAAAATGTGCTTGTCCGTCGATCGTATCTTTAAACACGGTTAAATCAAATTCACCAAAAGCAGTTGGTAGCTTACACTGTGAAATACGTTCAATGGTTGTTTCATTGGCATTGCGGTATTCAATTAAGTCCGCTATTGTACCCATTTTCAGATCATGCTTTTGTGCAATCACTTCTAGATCAGGGCGACGAGCCATAGTTCCGTCTTCATTCAAAATTTCAACGATAACTGCAGCAGCTTCGAGGCCTGCTAAACGCGCTAAATCAACACCAGCTTCAGTATGTCCCGCTCTATTTAACACACCTCCATCTTTCGCCATTAATGGAAAAATATGGCCTGGTTGCACGATTGAATGCTGATTAGCGTCCTTACCAATTGCGGCTAAAACTGTGGTAGCGCGGTCAGCGGCAGAAATCCCTGTGGTAACGCCTTCAGCAGCTTCTATAGAAACTGTAAAATTAGTTGAAAACTGCGCATCATTCTTATCAACCATTAACGGCAAATTAAGTTTTTTACAGTGTTCAACTGACATTGGCATACAAATTAGGCCGCGACCATGAGTAGCCATAAAGTTTATGGCTTCTGGAGTAACTAGTTCTGCCGCCATGATAAAGTCGCCTTCGTTTTCACGATCTTCATCATCCATCAAGATAACCATTTTACCTTGCTTAATATCTTCAATGATCTCTTTTGGAGAGTTTAAATTCATAATTTCCTCTTAATTTTTCTTTCTAACCTTTAAGAAAGCCACTTTGCATGAGCAAAGCTTCTGTTACGCCAGAAGACGCTTGATGGTTATCATTTTTTTTCAATAATAATCGCTCAATGTAGCGAGCCATTACATCAACTTCTATATTTACTTTACTGCCAACTTTATAGCTTGGCATAATGGTTTGTTCACTAGTATGAGGGACTATCGTTAAACGAAATTGCTCATCAGTTAAGCTATTTACCGTTAAGCTCACACCATCAATGGTAATTGAACCTTTTTCGGCAATATAAGGCGCTATTTCTTCTGGCATACTTAACCAATATTCAATACTGTTACCGTTTTGATTTAGGGCGTTAATTGTAGAAACCGCGTCTACATGGCCAGAAACTATATGGCCGCCAAAACGTGTTGTCGGTAACATGGCTTTTTCTAAGTTAACTTTTTGATTAACGCCATATTGCGAAAAACCTGTACGTGTTAGGGTTTCTTTTGACACATCCGCCGTGAAGCTACTATGTTCAAAAGCGACAACCGTTAAACAAATACCATTAGTGGCTATAGAGTCACCTAATTTTACATCACTCATGTCCAGCTTTTGGGTATCAACCGTAATACGAGCGCCTTGTCCTGTTATACTAATTTGTTTAATTTTACCTACTGCTTCAATAATTCCAGTAAACATCAGAGGTCTCTAATAATTGTTATTTAAATTTTGCTGTTATTTTCAAATCACGGCCAACAAGGCTGATATCTGAAAACGTTAACGGTTTTGCTTGCGACAATTTTTCAACTAAAGGCATCATCAATAAACCTTTACCTTCGTGCCCCATTAATTTGGGAGCTTGGTATAACACTAGTTCATCAACAAGGCTTTGTTCAATAAAAGCGCCGGCTAATGTCATTCCTGATTCTATTAAAATCTCATTAAAGCCTTTTTCCGCTAGCATTTTAAGCAGCTTAGCTAAATCAACCTGTTCACTTTTTAACGAAGAAGGTAATTTCACTTCCTCTACAAAGTGAGGCCAGTGATGTGTATTTTCAATACTGGTTCTAATTAATAATACGGGAGACTCTACGGTGAAAAAGGCTAAATCAGGCGTTAATCGATTTTTACTATCAATAACAATGCGAACAGGTTGTCTGATACTCTCTGGAGAATAATGAGATTTTAACGCACCTAATTCAGTCCAACGAACATTCATCAGAGCATTATCCATTAAAATAGAATCTGCGCCAGATACAATCGCACAACTTTGAGCTCTTAATTTTTGTACGTCTTGGCGAGCCTCTTTCGATGTGATCCATTGGCTTTCGCCACTCGCCATAGCGGTTTTCCCATCAAGGCTAGCGGCAAGTTTACACCGAATATAAGGCAAACCTGTGGTCATTCTTTTAATAAAACCAACATTGATTAATTTCGCATCTTGTTCGAGCAAACCTGATTGGGTTTCAATACCCGCTTGCTCAAGCAAGGTTAAACCACGACCAGAAACCTGTGGATTGGGATCAACCATAGCGGCTATAACTTTACTAACTCCCGCTTCAATTAAAGCTTTTGCGCAAGGTGGCGTTCTGCCAAAGTGAGAACATGGTTCTAATGTTACGTATGCTGTCGAACCCTTTGCTCTATCGCCCGCCATAGCAAGTGCATTAACTTCAGCGTGCCCTTCTCCTGATTTTACATGAAAACCTTCGCCAACAACTTGGCCATCGTTCACGATGATGCAACCAACTCTAGGATTAGGTGAAGTGGTATAAGTACCACGTTCGGCTAATCGAATAGCTTGAGCCATAAATTGATGATCTAAATTGGAAAATAAAGTATTCATAATGTAATTTACAGTGTTAAAAACATGCTATTTATCGCTACCAAGTCGTGCAATTTCTTCACCGAACTCTTTTACATCTTCAAACGAACGATAAACAGAAGCAAAACGTACATAGGCAACTTTATCAAGGTCTTTTAATTGCTCCATAATAATGTTGCCCAATAACTCACTACTAATTTCTCGTTCACCCGTTGCTCGCATTTGAGACTTCACTTTATTAATTGAAAGTTCAACTTGCTCAACACTCACTGGACGCTTCTCTAAAGCACGCACTAAACCACTACGCATTTTATCTTCATTAAATGGCTCTCTAGAACCATCACGCTTAATGATTCGCGGCATCACTAGTTCAGCAGATTCAAACGTTGTGAAGCGTTCTTGGCAAGCAACACATTCTCGACGACGACGTATTTGATGTCCGTCTGAAACAAGTCGAGAATCAATTACTTTAGTGTCGTTAGCCGAGCAAAATGGGCAAAACATTAATAACTCCAATATTTATTACAGCGCAAAAACAACAATGGCCGCTAAGGCGGCCATTTTAATCTAAATACTTTGATAATAAAACGTTAATAACAATTTACGTTATTCTCAAAATAAACGTTTAGCTATGTTCCTATTTGTATACAGGGAAACGTGAGCATAACTCTTTAACGCTACCTTGTACTTTAGCAATTGTGTCTTCGTTATTGATATCGTCTAAAATATCACAAATCCAACCCGTTAATGCTTTCGTTTCTTCAACACCAAAACCACGACGAGTAATTGCTGGTGTACCTAAACGTAAACCAGATGTAACAAAAGGAGAACGAGGATCATTAGGTACAGAGTTTTTATTTACCGTGATATGAGCACGACCTAACGCTGCATCAGCATCTTTACCTGTGATATCTTTATCAATTAAATCAAGAAGTAATAAATGATTTTCTGTTCCATTAGATACAACTTTATAGCCACGTTCTTGCAGTACGGCAACCATTGCTTTAGCGTTATCTAATACGTTTTGTTGATAAACTTTAAATTCTGGGGCTAATGCTTCTTTAAACGCTACCGCTTTTGCAGCGATGATATGCATTAAAGGACCACCTTGACCACCAGGGAAAACTGCACTGTTTAACTTTTTATAGATATCTTCATCATCACAGCCTGAGATAATTAAACCACCACGAGGACCCGCTAAGGTTTTATGTGTAGTCGTTGTCACAACATGTGCATGAGGAACAGGGTTAGGATATAAACCTGCAGCAATTAAACCTGCAACATGAGCCATATCGACAAAAAAGTATGCGCCAACTTTATCTGCGATTTCACGCATGCGTGCCCAATCAACAATCCCTGAAAAAGCAGAGAAACCACCAATGATCATTTCTGGTTTATGCTCTAATGCTAAGCTTTCAAGTTCTTCATAGTTGATATCACCTGTTTCAGGGTGCAAACCATATTGAAATGCTTCGTATGACTTACCTGAAAAGTTTACATGTGATCCATGGGTTAAGTGACCACCATGTGCCAAACTCATACCTAAGACTTTTCCGCCTGGCTTAACTAATGCTTGAAATACTGCTGCATTTGCTTGAGAACCCGCATGTGGTTGAACGTTAGCATAGGTTGCGCCAAATAATTCTTTCGCACGGTCAATAGCCAATTGCTCAGCAACATCAACATACTCACAACCACCGTAATAACGTTTCCCAGGATAACCTTCAGCATATTTGTTGGTTAACTGTGAACCTTGAGCTTCTAGAACGCGTGGGCTACAGTAGTTTTCTGAAGCAATAAGCTCAATGTGTTCTTCTTGACGCACCACTTCACTACTCATTGCCTGATATAATTCAGGGTCAAAATCAGCAATATTCATATCACGTGTAAACATATTTTTTCCTCAAGTAATGAGCCAGTAGCTAAACCAACAGGCTATCTTGTTAAGTTCAATTTTAATGCCGCACATTTTGCCTTAAAGAGGCTCATTTGTACATGTAAAAACCAACAAGAATTAGCTCATTTTGTGCTGAGCTATTCCAGTGAGTATCGTTAAATATGCGGTAAAAGTTTTCTATGACGAGATCAAATTCGTCTTGCAGGTAATATATCGAATAAAAAACCAAAGAACAACAAATAAAAAACCAGAAATAAACAGAAATACCGAATATAATTTAACTATTACACCAATAATCCGCTATAAGTTTGAAATCTTATGTGTAAGAACTATGAATTCTCTTTTGCGTTTTCGGTGAATAAGTTCAGTGATTAAATACATGACAACAATAAACACGTTGATGAAAATAAAAGCGCCTAACACAGGTTTGTTATCTTGTTGCCCTATAGAATAAACAAACCAATTGGCCAATATTGCAAAAGGTAAACACGACCATTTGGTTAACGACATATATTTCATCGATGATTCACAACCAGCTAACGCATTTTCAATGGCTTTATCTGGGCTATCACTGATTTGACTCCACGTTTTAGCACGGATCTTAACTTCATAATAAACAAAGATAAGTGACATAAAACCGCCACCGCCCAGGTAGATATTCCAAGGACTACCAAACTCTCCTTGAAATATACCGTACACGAATGAAATAAATAGTCCTACCGTTGCAATGACATTTAGACCCAAGCAGGTTTTTGCCCAAACAGTTCTGCGTTTTGTTTGTTTTAACAAGGCTTGAATATCTGTTTTTTCAATAGGTTGTGACTGCCAGTCTTGGCTTAAATTATTCCACTGTTCATCAATAATTGAAGTATCAACAGATTCACTTTCAACGTTATCAGTTACATTGTTATCTTCATTTAACGATGATTCATTGTCTTTCATTTCGGCTCCAATAATTGCGTTAAAGCTATTTTTGCGCGTTGTAATCGTACACCGACTAAATTAGTCGTAATCGATAACACTTCGGCAATTTCTTGATAGCTCATCCCTTCTAGGGCAAGGGTGATTACTTGTTGTTGATCTAGCTTTAATTGTCGAATAGCTTGCGCTAAGCGCTGTTGCCGTTGCTTTTGATCAAGAGATTGAAAGGGAGTAGGTTGCTTTAAGTCTTGTTCAGCATCTTGAGATACATCGCTTAAATCATGATCGGCTTTCACCGTTCTCACCGCTTTTGCAACATGCGTCGCTAAAACGTTATGTGCAATACGCGCAATAAATGTTTTCACTGCCGAATCATGTCTAAACTTGGGTAATGCACGCCACACATTTAAGGCTATTTCTTGAAATAGTTCATCTTGAATTGCAGGTTTCGCTTCAAAACCGGTAATGATATGACGAAGCAACTTTTCATGCTCAGTCATCCACTCGGTAAATATTTCTTGATGGCTTTTCACTTGCGGACCGTTTACTTGTTGGCTTTCTGCATGTACGCTTTTTACATGCCTAAAGGATTGATTCAATGAATAACTCGCGTCATTAGTTTCTGTCGTTTTAAAACGATCTTTTTGATGTAACACTAATTCTAACGAGTTATTCATAATTAACAATTATTTTACAAACCTTTACGGATAATTTTAGCTAAGTGACATTACCACTTTTTCTGACGTTAATTTTTTAGCTAAGGTGAAAACTAAGCCCGCCGTCAAAGCAAGTGTGGCTCCACTTGTCACCAAAAGCACCATCCAATCAACTGGTAACCCTTTAAAAATATCTTCCATTAATAAAGATTGACCAGAAATTGGCATCCATTCCGTCCAAGCAGGTTTATCATCCATCATCATCATTGCCATGGGTACAAAGCTTGGTAACATAATCAGCATAGTGACGGTTGATTGTGCTTCTTTAAATGTTTTCGCTTGAAAAGCAAAAAACAATTGTAAAGATGACGCTAAAAAGCAGATAGGGATCAATAACAACATTAACGTCAGCGTTGTAAAAATGTCGATATTAAATGTCGCGCCTATCTTAGCTAAATCAACAAAATTCATTGAGAATGAAGTTAACGTTAGCATCAACGTAATAGAAATTATGGCAATAATACTTGAACAAAACAGCTTAGCTAAAACAATTTTCACGGTACTTACTGGCTGACATAAAAGCATCTCTAAAACATTACGTTCACGTTCACCTGCACTTGAGTCAATTGAAATTGATAAGCCAGACATAAACGCGCCCATCATCAGATACATACCTAATACTAGTGAGATCATCACTGCATTACTGGTAGGTAATGAAGTATCTTGCTCTTGAAGGTTCACAGGCTGTAGAAGTTTGACATCAATCCCTCTAACTAATAAGCGTTTAAAACCTATAGAACGAGAATAGTCACGAACCACATCTCTGATCCGACGCAAAGGAGAAGCCAAAGATTTTTCGCCATATTCAGCACGTAAAATGATCTCAACAGGTTTACCATCACTCATGTCTTGAGCAAAAGTATCTGGAATAATAAAATCAATATTACGCTCATTCCAGTTACGTTGTTCATCTTCTGGAACATCTTTAAAAGAAAGAATATTAGCATCTTTAAACGCTTTAATTAGCTTAGGAGCATATACTTCACCCGAAAACTTCACGTAAATTGGAGGGTTATCAACCGCTTCTTTGATCATTACTTTTGACATCACCATGATCATAACAGGTAATAAAACCCCCATGCTTAATGCCACCATTAAAGCTCTTTTATCACGAAATGCTTCTTTCAATTCTTTAAGCAATAAGGCTTGAAACTGAATCATGCTGCAACTCCTTCATCTGAACCAATCAATTTAACGAAGGCTTCTTCGAGAAGTGTTTCCCCTGCTAAGTCACATAACTCTTGTGGTGTGCCTTGCGCGGCTAATTTGCCATTGGAGACAATAATGACTCGATCGCACAACGCAGCAACTTCTTGCATAACATGCGATGAAAATAAAATACAATGCCCTTTCTCTTTAAATTTACTCAGATAATTTCGAAGCACGCGTGTACTCATGACATCTAAACCTCGAGTAGGCTCATCAAGAACAAAGTTTTGTGGTTGATGAACTAGCGCTTGCGCTAAAGTAACTTTCATACGTTGACCTTGCGAAAAGCCAGCAGTTTTACGGTGTGCTAACTCTTGCATGTCTAAATCAGTCAATACGTTTTCAATGGCTTGCTTTTTCGCTTGCCCTGTTAAACTATGTAAACTAGCGAAGTAATCAATTTGTTCATAAGCAGTTAAACGCTCATACAAACCAAATTTATCAGGAAAAATGCCTAATCTTGCTCGTGCGGCAAGTGGATCTTCAGTCACATGAATACCATCGATAGTCGCAAAGCCTTCATCAGCCGAAAGCAAGCCATAAAGCGTGCGTAAACAAGTGGTTTTTCCTGCCCCGTTCGGGCCTAATATGCCTGTTATTTCACCGTCTTTCGCTTGAAACGATAAGCCATCTAAGGCCTTGACTGTGTCTTTTTTTGATGTAAAACTTTTATGTAAATTATTAACTTCAATCATATTTATCTCCCTATATTCCGCCATTTAAGCCAGTCATAAATGACTCAGCAGGAATTTCATCTAAACAAGACTCATCCAATTCATTCGGATTTTTTTCATTTAAAAACTCATTTATTACATTAATTGCACAACCTGACACCCCTGGCGTATGAGAACTGTTTTTCATAATAATGTGCTTACTATTTGGTAAGGTTTTATTGGAATATACGCCATTTCTTGGCGGTGTTACTGGATCAAGCTCGCCTGAGATGATTAACGTAGGAATATCTGCAGTCACCGGGTTATAAAAATCTTCACTCGGGCGATATTGTGGCCATAGTGGACAAGCGGTTTGCCAAGCTTTATAGCTAATATTACCGTTAAAGCTATTATCAGCGTCAGCGAGTATCATGTCAGGCGTTACTTTTGGCATATCTTCATTACAAACAATATTAAACGTTAACCCTACAAACATAGACATTCCGCCATCGCTCATGGCAGTCAAACCAGCGAAAGGGGAAAAATTACCTAATGCTGCTTGATGAATAATTAACGGTACTAATGAACGCCCTTCAACACTATATAACTGCATAAAGATAGTAGAAATAAACTTACTTTTATTAATCACTAAAGGTATTTGTGTGCCGAGTCGCGGATGTGGAATGTTGATCGTAAGAGGCGTTTCATCTAACTGAGCAACCACTTGGTTAAATTCATTTTCTAAGTCTGGGTATGCTTGTTCGCAACTTGCTTCTTTTTGACAATTATCTAATAGCATTGAAAACGAACGTTCTGCACTTTTTCCGAATAAACCAATAGGTACTTCAATTGGACCAACACTGTCTAAAATAACACTACTTAATGATTCTGGAAATAAGCGCATATAAACCAGTCCAGCACGAGTTCCGTACGAACCACCATAAATGGCAATTTTTTCATGACCAAGCGCCGCTCTTACCGCGTCAAAATCTCGGATTGCATTCTCAGAATTATATTGGCTTAAATCACCGGTAAGTGATGCCAAACATTCTTTAACATCTTCCCCAGTAAAATCTTCAGGTAAGGCGCTGTAAAGATCTTGCTCAATATTCTCTTCACATTGCAACGGGTGAGATTCGCCAGTTCCTCGTTGATCAACCAAGATTAAATCTCGAGATTTTCTCACTTCATTAAATGCTTTGTATAAACCACCTGCAAGGCTAACTGCAGCTTGACCAGGACCGCCAGCAAGAAACATGAGTGCTTCTTTATTTTGACTTTTATCTATTGCAGGTAACACGGCAAAATTTAAGGTGATTTTTTCGCCGTCTGGTTTAGTGTAATTTTCTGGGACAATCAACTTTCCACATTGCACTTGCTGTTTAATGCCTTCAACATGGCAATCTTCTAGTGTTAGATTATTTTCATTTGCTACTACAATACTGGTAATAGACATTAAACCTAGCGCAACAAAGCTTTTTGCTGCCCTATTCAATGTTGTAAATGCTTTCCAATTAGTTTTCATTTTATCCTTCCTTTTAAAATGTCCCACACTTAGTCTGAACATTTATATATTTATTACAAAATAATTAAATAATATTTTATAGATAATATGGACTTCGCCTTTGTAAAATACGTATTTATTTTAGAGAATCGATATATAATTTATTTATTGTTTATCAGATAGTTATTATATAACGTGTGATGTTTACATTTAGGACTAAATAAATTTACATAAATTTTGGAGTTTACTTTATGTCAAAAATATTTTGGTTTCTTTTAGTTTTCTTTACAATATTTGTAAACGATAATTTAATTCAGATTTTTATCGCTATATCTTTAGCTGGGCTTAGTTTAAGTGCCGCTATAAATGATGCTATTAAGTATATGACTTTTAAAACTTTCATATTTGCGTTAACGTGGAGAGTAATTCCTTACTTTGTTTTATCTTTAGTGATAAAAAAAGCTATAGAACTAGATTATAGTTTTATTAAACCTTTGGCATGGGGAGGGTTGATGGGAATTGTAGTGTTTATTACCACATTTACATGGTTGGTGCTTGAACCTATATATACTGATGAAAAATATTCTTCTGCAGCTGTTATTTCAATTATTTTAATTCCGATATTTTCAATTATTTCCTGTGGTGTTAGTAGTATGTTCGCTATTTTATTTTTTAAATTATGTCGTCAAATAAAGCTAAATACCTAATTGACCTCATTAACTTAAATTGAAACTAAAGAAACAATAAAAATGCCGCTTTGGGAGTAAGCGGCATTTCATTCACTTAGGTTGCTAAGTTATTATATTTTATCAATAAAAAAACTATTCACCTTTTTCTTATTAAATTGAAAAAGTCATGTTCTACAATTTAATTTAGAAAACCTAACCATTAAAAATCTTGTCTGTAAGACATGTAATAAGTACGGCCTCTGATGCTATATAAATTTCCTGCATAACCACCATCTTTATGAAATTTAGGTTCTTCATCCGTAAAATTAGTTACACCAAGAGTTACAGCATTACTCCATGGCATTTGATAGTTGTAGGAAAGGTTATGGGAAACATAGCTGTCAATCATATAGTATCCCGACGATTCATCATCACCTTTGTAGTCCCATAACGTTTGTTCCCCAATATGATTAGCAAAATAATGAACACTATGATCGCCTAAAGTGTAATCAATATTCATATTAATACGTAAATCAGGTCGATCTTCACGCCCTGCTTCATCTTCGGAAACCGCAGTTACGCCATTATCAACATAGGTATATTTGTAAGTTAGATATTTAGAAACTTTCATACCAAAATCAAACTCACCGTATTCAGTTTCAAAGTTTGCATTAAACGCAACATCTAAACCTTCACGCTCTGATTTGCCTAAATTAACTCTTGGCGCAACGATATAATCAATACGACCACTAGGTAACATAGCTACTTGAGCTCCAGAATATACTTCTGAAACATCAAGGCGAGAAATGTTAGCTTGGTCTGAAAGTTGGAACAACTTTGCTTGTGTTTGTAGTAACTCATCACCACTAATGGATTCGATCAACCCTTCTGTTTCAAGTGACCAGTAATCCACTGTTAGGTCAAAATTATCAGAAATATCCCAAACAACACCAAGACTAAGTGTATCTGACTCTTCAGGGCCTAAGTCTAAATTCCCCCCCGTACGTGTGGGTGCTTCTTCTTTTCTACTACAAGAATCAATATCTTCGCCCGCTTCATAGCATGCAATGTAGTTAGTTCTGCTGCCAAAACCTTCTGACATACCTTGATATAAATCAGACAACGTTGGTGCTCTAAAACCTGTACCAACAGAAGCACGAATCAATACTTCTTCAATAGGATTATAACGAATCGACATCTGAGGATTGAAAGTGTCACCAAAATCTGAATAATCGTCGTATCGACCTGCTAAATTTACTTCTAAGTTATCAAGAACAGGAAGCAGTAATTCGAAATATGCAGATGTTACATCGCGTTTTCCTATGCCTCCTAAACCACCATTACCACCAATACCACCAATAATCTTACCCGCTTCGGCAAGAGCATCAACTTTTGAATCTAGTGATTCTTCGCGATATGCAGCCCCTATATAAGCTCCTATCATGCCACCATCAAGTTCAAGAAACTCGAAGATCACACCACCAGAAATATCCAAATAATCTGCAGTCATGCGCTTGTCGTAATTAGCTGTTGAACCAGCAGGTAATGTTGAGTTTGGATCGCGTGGATCCCAACCTTCAAACTTTCCTGATTCATCATTCCAAGCACCCACTAAGCTATTTTGAGCACCATCTAATAAATATCCTGTACCCCAAGTGAAGTTTACGTAGCTGTTGTAAGCAACTGAAACATCCCAATCAAAATCTTCTTCTGACCCTTCGAGGCCTAATAAATAGTCGTAAACAGTATCATGATGTTCAGCTACACGATCACCAGCGGTGTCAAAACGAAACCCAACGCCAGCATAAGGGTCAGCATATAGCTCTTTTAATTCAATCCCTTCATCAGTTGTATACGCTGGTAACCCCTGTGGGACTTTAATAGTCGCTGGCACAGGAGCTGAAATATCCATAGCTTCAGTTTTTGCCCAATATGCTCTTGCAACTAAATTGATGTTGTCGGTTAACTCATAGTTATATTGAATAAGGGTGTTGTCACGTTTACTACTCGATGATAAACCTGCCGCTCTCGTATAATCATACAAACAAAGTGTATCACCGTCATAGCTACGATCATTTGCTGGGCCAACAAATGCATCGCCATAAACGCTATTACAATCTGTATCATTAGCAAACGGATGTTGCCAAGCCCAACCACCCGCTCCGCCCTGTTTTAACACTCGACCTGTCCAAGATAAATTAGCCCAATCGTTAGCATAAGCCGCATCGCCACCATCTTTCACATAAGGTTGTGTATATGAGCGTTCAGATTGCATAATACGTTGTGAATCATAATGTTCAAACGTAAATACCAAGTTGCCTTTGTCAGAGCTTAAACCACCTGTAAATGAAAAATTACCTTAGTCTCCACCATCAGCAGTTGGCTTATCTGTTCTAGCATCAAAACGAATCCCTTGAAAATCTTTCTTTAAAATAATATTAATAACGCCAGCAATTGCATCCGTACCATAGATTGCCGAAGCACCATCCGTTAAGATCTCAATCCGCTCAACAGCAGCCATAGGGATTGTATTTAAATTTGATGCGCCACCGTCTAACACGGGTGATTTTGCCATTCGTTTGCCATCTAACAATGTCAGCGTATGTTGTGCAGACGCACCTTTAAGCTGGACTGTTGATTGAGACGCCCAGCTATTGTTTGCTCCACCTCCCCATGACCCAAATGCATTAAGGTTTGAATCACGAAGAGCATCACCTACCGTAGAAAAACCAGAGTTAATAAGATCTGCCACATTAATCACAGTAATAGGCGTAGCACCTTCAATAGCAACACGCTTAATACGAGAGCCAGTGATTTGAATACGTTCTACTTCTTCTGTTACTTCTTCAGCCATAACAGGTGCAGCTAAAAACTAATAAGTGGCGCAATTGCAATGGCAATGACTGACTTTTGAAATTTTTCTGTTATTCCTTGAGGTTTTTTCGACGAATTCCTTACGTCAGTTTCTTTATTTAAGTGTGACATTTATTACCCTTAACTTTCTAATTTTATGACTATTCACGGTTTTATCCGTGTATTATTTTTCATTACAATATTGAGAATCCATTATATCGTATACAATATATTAAAAACGAGTATATTGAACAGAAAGTCATCAATCAACAGAAAATGTCAATAAACTTATTACAAATTGTTAACAACAATTAAAATCAAACAGTTACGACTAAAAAATATATCTCGCTGAAAAACGATATAATATTTTGAAATAAGCCATAACTAGAAACATAATTTGTCTAAATAAATAAAAAAAAAATATTTGATTATTTAAGTTTTGCTGATTTTAGCTGCAAAAAAGCTCCCTTAACTAGTCGCTTCAAAAACAATAAGTTAAATAAATCGTAATAAATGCTAAAAAAGAGAATTAATCATTCACAACGCCTTCATTTAGCGATAAAGTCTTAATTAAGATGTATTTTAATTTAAGGATTCCTGATGGAACTTAATCAGTGGGTAGATGAACTTTTTGAAGTGTTTGATGTAGACAAGGACGGTGTCATTAATCGAGGTGAATTTGTTGAATTGATTGATTGTTTACTTCAAGACAAAGGAATTCGCATGTGTGAAACGATTTTTAAGCGTTTTGACACCAACCATGACAATTCGATTTCTAAAGATGAATTAAAAGAAATGGTCATTGAGTTAGCTCTTTAACATGAATCGTTAAATTTCATTCATCGTTGTTAGAAATTAAATCATTAAAAGAGCCTTTAAGGCTCTTTTTTCATTCTGGTCGTACCTCTTTTTATCTCAATGATTCTCTGCTATCATTTCAGCTTACACCTGTTAGCTGAAATATTTACATGCAATTAGATCACCCATATAGTTTAACTGAAGAAATAGCTAACGCTGTTAGTCATGGAATAGGCGCTCTTTTAAGTGTTGCTGGATTAACATTACTCGTATTTTACGCCGTTCAACAACAAGACACTTTGCGCATTGCAAGTTTTGCCATATACGGTACAAGTTTGGTGATATTGTTTTTAGCTTCCACAGTTTATCATGCGGTTGTAAACCCGAAGACTAAACGCTTTTTTAAACTATTAGATCATTGCGCGATATATTTATTGATTGCTGGCACATATACCCCTTTGATGTTGATCACTCTGAATGATTCGTTAGGTTTTATCATGCTCACAATCATTTGGTTGTTAGCATTTTCAGGAGTTCTCTATAAGATATTATGTAAGAATCATAATAAGGTACTATCGGTTTCTAGTTATCTCGGGCTAGGTTTTGTATCGTTATTTTGCATCCAAGCGCTTTACCAAGCCTTAAACATAAATGGCATAATATTACTTTTTTTAGGGGGAGGCTTTTATGCGTTTGGGGTAATTTTTTACGTCAATCATCGAATCCCTTTTAATCATGCTATTTGGCACCTATTTGTATTAGCAGGTGCTGCCTGCCACTTCTTTATGATGTGGTTTTATGTGCAATATCGAGTAGGGTGAGGCTCATGCCTCATCCCTCTCACAGAACCGTACGTACGGACCTCGTATACGGCTCATGCATTCCTCACATACCATCAACTTATTTTCTAAAAGCTGATAGAGCAAGCC